>Ga0209026_1000633_pt1 | contig 22062 bp, 19 predicted proteins | sample AraplaCL_Col_mCL_FD_184262 | JGI IMG/M metagenome (GOLD analysis project Ga0209026, IMG submission 184262) | Arabidopsis root microbial communities from the University of North Carolina, USA - plate scrape CL_Col_mCL (SPAdes) (version 2) | ecosystem: Host-associated > Plants > Roots >... | reverse complement strand
AAAAAGTGGGAAAATCCTACACTGGTAATTGTTGACCAAAACAGGGTAAATAGCGGCACTGTTTTTACAGGAGTTGAAGGAGCCTTTACCCCGACGAATGGCGTTAAATCATACCACTCGTAATTTTAACTTAGAGGTATTTGATAGTGATACTTTTTAGCTTTCACTGTCAACTATTGTTGGATAACCATATTTTTCCATCACAGCTTTGTGATGGGTAATAATAGATTGGATCTGCTCGGTATTAAGTTCTTCTTTCCAGCCGCCTGATTTGCCTTTGCGGAAGAACGACTCACTTTTTACGTTCTTTTCGCCAAAGCCCTTTTCTTTTTCTTTTTCTTTTAACTTTTCAAAATTGCTTGCAATTATGGCTTTTTCAACCTGACCTGGCTGTACCTCAATACCCATGAAATCGACTGCTTTTGTAAAGGTGGCCAGGCCATCGGCAAGCATATCTTCGTAACGCAAAACCAACACCGGGAAAGGCAGGTTATTTGTCCAACTTTCTACATGCCCGCTCCAGCTGAACATCAGCTGTCTAAATTGGTTATTCACATTAAGATTACCCTTCTGCTTAGCCAAACAACCTTTTGGTTTGTTCATAATCTCGATAGCTTCGTCGAGTGTGCCATTGTTATGGTTCGCAAACGATGCCACCACATCAAGCGGGTTCCGTATAAAGTATACGGCGCAGCGCGTAGGCTCGGCAGGCACGATAGGATTATTCTCGGTATTTAAGGTATAAGCGTCGTGTATCTTAATAAACAGATTCTTTTTTTGATACCATTGTGCCATATCGCAAAATACCTCGGGCAGCATATTCTTTACCTCTTCATCATACAGATAAGTTGAATCGAGATCCGTACTATTATCAAATATAAACCGCGAGGAAAAAATGCCGTCGGTTTTCATCTGGTTAATATCCAGGTCGCCATCATTTAGCAAGGCAGTTAAAAAGGCCCTGAACCAGGTATTGCCGCTTTTAGGATAAGATGCCAACCAGACAATTTTTTTAAGTTCCGATTCTTGTACTGTTTCTTCGTTACTCATTTTGGCTCCAGTACGTTGGTTATTAAATCAATTACCTCGGTTAAAGTGTTACCTCCTAAAGGCCTGCTTATTTTGTAGATGGGCGCGGCATTGGTCAGCCGGGTTATAGCCGCAAAATGCTGATTACGTTTTTGCATGGCATTCATCTGCACAGGGCGATAAGTATTGCGCTGCAATTGTGAAAACGCCGCGATAGAGGCCAATGGTTTAATAGTGGCTTCGACGGTGGTATTATTGGTATCTAATAGGAATATTTGCTTAACAGGCTTGGGAGTGATATCAAATTCTTCATGATAAAAGCGTGCGAATTTTGCCAGCTGTGGTCTTATCTTTTCGGCTTCGGTTGCCATTTCCAAACCTGTTTTATGGAAACTGTCGGCCCAAAGTTTGATCATTGGGTACGATGGAACAGCGGTTACCTCGTCGCCCTCAACGTGTAGTACACAAACATCGTCAGAGAATACTTTATAACCTCTTTGTTGCAACATCGTAGCCGTGGTTGATTTACCTGCGCCTGACGGGCCGCAAAACAATACAATGCCATCGCCGTGCATAACTGCCGATGCATGGAGCGGTATCGAATTGCGCTGATGCAAAACTGCCGCCATGGCATTACTTAACAAAAACAAGCGGACGCTTTTCTCATCGCTACTGGCATTAGGTTCAACAAGTATACAGTTACCGTTTGCTACGTAGTATGTAGCGGCGGGGGTTTTTTGCAGATATTCGGTTACGGTCATCGAAACCTGTACCTTTTTTACCAGGCCTTCGCCGGTTAATTCGGTGGGTACTTTACCCATTTTAATGGTTAAATCGGGTTCGTCTGAAAACGTAAATGGCAGAAATTCAGGGAATTCAATTTCGGACGAGATGAGTAAGCCAAAGCCCCAGTATTGGTGCATCAATAAATAAATTTAGTAAAGAGTTATATGCTGCAATTAAACAAAAATATACGGGATATTAAAATTGCTTTTAGGTTTAATTGGTTGTGTTGTCTAATCGTGATGGGAAGATGCTTTTACTGTTCCTGATCCAGAAACCTGGATACGAATAGTTGAAGGGCTATTACTGAAAGTTTGCCGGTAATGGCCACTGCCGATATGAAATTAAGTAACTGTTATCTTTTCACAATCGTACCATCTTTCATCACCAGGCTAACGTTTTTCATGAGTTTGATATCTAGCGAAGGGTCGCCTTTGACGGCGACAATGTCAGCCAGATAACCACTTTTAATGTTACCCAGCTCGGTCAATCCAAACACATTAGCATTTACCGATGTAGCTGAACGCAGCACATCGATAGGCTTCATTCCATATTCAACCATCAAGACCAATTCGCGTGCATTATCGCCATGTGGAAATACGCCCACATCACCACCAAAACATATGGTAACTCCCGATTGCAGCGCTGCAGTAAAGCTTTTGTGCTTTTGCGCTACGCGTGGTGGATCGGCATCGATACCTTTGCGCCAGCCTTTATAGCTTGTAATAGCTTCGCCGGCGGCTATGGTAGGAGTGAGTGCTACGCCTTTTTCTTTCATCAGCTTAAAAGTTTCGAGCGTGCCGCCGTCGCCGTGCTCAATGGTTTTTACACCGGCTTTAATGGCCCGGCGCATACCCTCATCGGTGCCGGCATGTACAACAACCATCCGCCCGCTGCTGGCGGCAACCTGTACGGCAAGCTTTAGCTCATCTTCGGTAAAAGTAGGGGCTGGAGCATCATTTAATCCCCAGCGGTAATCGGCGTAAATTTTAACTAAATCGGCACCGTTGCCTATCTGGGTACGTACCGCTTTGATCAAAGCATCGGTACCATCGGCTTCTTCGGCACCTTTGGGTACAATGGCTTCGTTAACTAAACCTTTGGGCCCGTAACTGCCAGTAGCAACAATGGCACGTGTAGCTACCAGCATCCGCGGACCTGGAATGATACCTTTTTCAATTGCCGTTTTAAGCCCTACGTCATCATACCCGGCACCTTCGGTACCCAAATCACGCGTGGTGGTAAAGCCAGCCATTAGCGTAGCATAGGCATGTGTAACCGCCCGGCTTGTTCGCTCAGCGCGACTTTCGGTTAAAACCTGATCGTTCCAGCTTACCTCGTTATACGGATGCAAAAGCAGATGCGAGTGCCCTTCGATCAAACCGGGCAATAGGGTCATCCCCGGAAGGGAAATAACTTTGACCGGTTTCGGTACGATTATCGAAGATGGCTCGCCGGCTGATTCGATATGGTTTCCTTTGACCAATACCCACCAGCCGGGATGTGTGCTTTCGCCGTCAAAAACACGGTCGGGTTTAAAAAGTATGGCGGTATCGGGTTGGGTTTTTGCAAATACAGCAAAATAAACAAATGATAAAATAATGGTTAGGTATAGTTTCATTTTGGTTGTAAAACGGCAAGTTAACAAATGATAAAAAAATATTTTTATCTGATGCAACCATTTGCCCCAACATTTCATCTTACCTTTAAATGATGTTTTTGGAACATAACCTGACTATAGAGCAATTATTAAAAGGCTGCCGTGATGGAGAGCGAAAAGCGCAGGAAGGGCTGTATAAACTCTTCGCGGCAAAGATGCTGGGTGTTTGTATGCGTTACGCTACGGATAAAATGGAAGCCGAGGACATGTTGCAGAACGGGTTTATTAAGGTTTTTAATAAGATGAATGATTTTCGCGGCGAGGGATCATTTGAGGGGTGGGTACGCCGCATTATGGTGCATGCATCCATTGAGTATTACCGCAAACATCATAAAATGATGCAGGTTGTTGATATTGATACCGCGCACGATGTACAAGGTGTTGACCCACTGGCGGCATCGAATTTAGGAGTGAAGGATTTGCTGGCGCTGATACAACAACTGCCGCCGGGGTACAGGATGGTGTTTAATTTATATGCTATTGAAGGATATAGCCACAAAGAAATAGGAGAGATGATGACCATTACCGAAGGAGCATCAAAATCACAACTGTCGAGGGCAAGAACAATATTGAAAGAACAGATCACAAAAATGGAAGGAAAGAGATATGAAAATGTCGGATAAGGAATTTGATCAACTATTTAATGCAAAACTAACCGACCTGGAGATTGAACCATCAGCAGAGTTATGGGGTAAAATAGTACCCGAAATACCGGGCAGTAACAAAGATAAATCGGGCTTAATGCCAATGATGAGCATCGCGGCGACGCTTATTGTGATATTAGCCGCCGGATTGTTATTTAGGACTGGCACACCCAAATTGGTACTACACGGGTTGTATAATCCGCAGGCAGTTGCCGAAACTGTACCCATTGCAAAATCAGATGAGCCAGTTATTGACCCTTATCAAGGTTTAACACCTGAACAACATATAGTTAAACAACCGCGGACAACTTTAGCGGCAGCTAAACATCCAAGCATAAATGAAGTAGAGAGTACGGGCGGTGATGTGGTAATTGCTAACCACGTTGATACAGTGCAAAACATAGCGGTTACTAAACCATTAAACATTATCAGGCCCGATCATCAGGACAACGGTGTCGTTAAAATAGTTACCCCGGTTACAAATGCTATAGCTACTATTACACCCAAAGCGGATGCTGCTACAAATCCGGCGAAAGCCATAGCAATGAACAATCCGCAGGCAACAAAGGCGCAGGAGACGGTTAAAAAGAAGAAAATACATAGCCTGGGCGATCTGCTCAACGTGGTAATTGCCAAAGTTGATAAACGCGATAACAAGATCATACAGTTTGGCAGCGGCAGCGATGACGACGATGACGACCTGTTGAATGTTACCGGTGTAAACCTGGGGCCTATAAAAGTTAAAAAACAGAATTAAATTCAGTCTAAAATAAATCCATAAATAGTATGAAACGTTTAATAATTACCGCAATATTTTGCGGGATGCTGGGAAGCGTATATGCACAGCAACACAAATCAGATTCGTCCAAAAGTGTATCAGACACTATTGTTATAAAGCATAAAGGAAAAACATGGCACAATAAAAACTATAACTGGGATTCGGTTAAAAAGGCAGAAAGCAAAAAGTCAAAAAACGGTTTTTCGATTGGGTTAACACTTGATGATTTCCACCTGGGTTTTGCTACCCTGGTTGATAACGGCAGCTTTACTTTATCATCAAAAAATGACTTTTTGAGTTACAGCCAGGCAAAAACAAGTTATGTAGGGTTCAGCGTATTTAAATTTGGGTACCGTTTTAGCGATCATTTTAAGATATCCATGTCGGGTGATTTTGACTGGACTCTGATACGCCTGCAAAAGAATATTGATATAGTACCGGATGTACCGACATTGACCTTTGTAACTAACACCACTAATCATTATTCAAAAAACCGCTTATCATCAAACTACCTGGTGTTACCACTTTCGTTCGACTTCCGGTCATCGCCTGATAGCCACAATACCAGGTTCCATTTTGCTGCCGGACCCGAGGTTGGGTTTTTGATCGACGGTATGCAGAAACAAATAAGCTCAGAACGGGGTAAAACCAAAAACTTTAACGATTTTCATTTCACTCGATTTGAATACGGAGGTTTTGTAAAGGTAGGCTATGGCAGCTTTGGCATATTTGCCAAGTATTTTGCTAACGACATGTTTGTGAACAGCCCCGACCAGAAGGGTTTAAAGAACTTTAACTTCGGGTTGCAGTTTGGGTTCTAAATAAAAAAATTGTGGGCAAATGTAATCCCGGACCTACATCCGGGATTTTTTGTTTTATTGTATATTTACCGTCATGTCAAACCCATCTTTTTTAGACGCGGTATCGGTAACTAAAAACTATAGTGACGATAAAGAATCTGGTGTAAATAATATCATCCTGTCGATTAAACAGGGACAGATCACGGCCATTGTGGGCGAAAGCGGTAGCGGTAAAAGTACCCTGCTCAAGTTATTGTATGGTTTGCTAAGCCCCGAAGAAGGAGAAGTATTTTTTAAAGGCGACCGGATCATCGGGCCGGCAGAAAAACTAATACCCGGCCACGACCAGATGAAAATGGTTACCCAGCATACCGACGACCTGAATTTGTTTGCTACCGTTTGGCAGAACGTGGCCTCGCTGCTACCAAATACCGATTTGAAGTATAAAGAAACAGCAACAACGGCTGCATTAAAACAACTTAAAGTTTACGAATTGAAAGATCAGCGCGTTACCGATTTAAGCGGTGGCGAAAAGCAACGTGTCGCTATTGCCAAAGCGTTGATCACCAAACCCGAAGTGCTGTTTTTAGATGAACCTTTTAACCAGGTCGACGCCTCGTTTCGGGAGGGGTTACAGCAAAACATCCGTACCATCGTAAAAGAAACAGGGCTGACAGTGGTGTTGGTTTCGCATGATCCGGCGGAAGTGCTTTCGATGGCCGATGACCTGATCGTATTAAAACAAGGCGAAATTGTAGAAGCCGGATCGCCGGAAGAGCTATATCAAAACCCCGGCATGCTGTATACCGCGCAAATATTGGCGCATTGCTCGGTGTTAACCAATGAGCAAGCTAAAGTATGCGGCATAACCGCTCAGCGGGGTACAGTGGCTATCAATCCCGAAAATGTGGAGATCACCAATAGCTGGGGTAAAAAGAAAGATTGGACAGTAATGCAGGTTTTATTTAAAGGCTTTTTTGAAGAACTGATCATCGAAAAAGAAGGGGTGAAATTAAGGGCGCTCAATTTGGAGCGAGATAAATATCCGGTTGGTACGCCGTTGAATATTCGTATCAAAAAACACTTTGAGTACGGGCAATGGAAATAGTGAGTAGCGAGTGGTGAATAGTGAGTTGCATGTTGGAGTTAGTAAAACCATAGCTGTCATCTCGAACGATTAGTGAGAGATCTTCTGCTGTATACTGTAACTGTATACTGTCCTGGAGCAGAAGATTTCTCAGTCGCACCTCCTTCGAAATGACATTTATTATTAAGTATTTTATGCAGTTTACCCAACTACTCACAAGTCACCATTCACTATCACACCCCCTTAAACACCACAATACCGTTGTGCCCACCAAAGCCAAAAGTATTGCTCATCGCTACGTTTACCTTTTTCTGTAAAGCCTCTTTGAGTACGATGTTGAGGTTTTGAGGTATCTCGGGATCAATGTTTTCGGTGTTGATCGTAGGAGGCACTACACCGTCGCGGATAGCTAACAGGCAAATAATACCCTCAACTGCGCCCGCCGCGCCAAGTAAATGGCCTGTCATGGATTTTGTAGCACTGATATGTAATTTGGTTTTCTCTGTGCCGGTTAAGGCCGAAATGGCTTTGGTTTCGGATAGGTCGCCTACATGGGTTGAGGTAGCGTGCGGGTTAATATAATCCACATCCTGAATACCCAGTCCGGCTTCTTTCAAAGCGAGTTTCATGGCGTGTATCGCACCCAAACCTTCAGGATGGGTTGCTGTCATGTGGTACGCATCGCCGGTACTTGCGCTGCCAACTACTTCAGCATAGATTTTTGCACCGCGTGCTTTGGCATGCTCGTAATCTTCGAGCACCAAAGCGCCCGAGCCTTCGCCCATAACGAAACCGTCGCGTTCAATATCAAATGGACGGGATGCATGCTGCGGATCGTCGTTACGTGCCGACATTGCCTTTAAAGCGCAATAGCCGCCATACGCTCCTTCGGAGATAGGCGCTTCGGAGCCGCCCGTGATAATGATCTTGGCTTTACCCAAACGGATGGTATTAAAGGCATCCATCATAGCGGTATTAGAGCTTGCACAAGCCGAAACCGTAGTATAGTTCGGACCCATGTAGCCGTTGCGGATGGAAATCATCCCAGAAGCCATATTGACCAGCACTTTGGGCAAAAAGAAGGGATTAAACCGTGGGGCATTGCCGCCATTTATATATTCTCCCATTTGGTCTTCGAAAGTAATGGTGCCGCCATGGGCACAGCCCCATATCACACCCACATCAAAGGGCGACATTTTTTCGAACTCAAAACCTGAATCGGCAATAGCCTGATCGGTCGCTACTAAGGCATACTGGGTAAACAGGTCGTTGCGTTTGATATCGTTACGATCCAATAATTTGGTCGCATCGAAATCTTTCAGTTCACAGGCAAATTTGCTGCGAAATAGTGATGCATCAAACCTTGTAATAGGCGCTGCGCCGCTTTTCCCGTTAACGATATTGTTCCAAAAGGTTTCGGCATTGTTGCCCAAGGCCGATAAAACGCCTATGCCAGTTACTACTACTCTGTTCAGCATAAATTGAAATACGAATAATTAAAGGGCGAAGTACTTAAAAAAAAATCAAACGGCCCACATAAAAAGCGGCCAGTCTTTTTTGACGATGCTTTTTTACTGCTATTAGAATTTTGGCTGATTACACCAGATACCCAAACAGCGCCGGATCACTGTTTAACTCTTTAATATCAAAGCGGTGTTCTTCCATACGTTTAAGCAGAGAAGGGTAATCGTCGGCCGATTTTAGTTCGATGCCCACCAACGCAGGACCGTTTTCGCGATTGCTTTTTTTGATGAATTCGAAACGGGTAATATCGTCGTGCGGACCCAGAACATTATTTACAAATACCTTTAAAGCGCCAGGCCGTTGCGGGAAGCTTACGATGAAATAGTGTTTCAGTCCTTCGTACAGCAGCGATTTTTCTTTGATCTCTTGCATGCGGTCGATGTCGTTATTGCCGCCGCTGATCACGCAAACCACTTTTTTGCCTTTTATCCTGTCTCTAACAAAATCCAGCACAGATACGGCCAACGCTCCCGCGGGTTCAACCACAATGGCGTCTTCATTATATAGTTTCAGGATGGTTGTACAAACTTTTCCTTCGGCAACAAGCAGCATCTCATCCAAAAACTCCTGGCAAAGCTGATAAGTTAAGCTTCCCACGCGCTTAACCGCAGCGCCGTCAACAAAACGATCGATCGTGGCGAGTGTTACCGGTTCGCCTTTTTGCAGGGCCTTTACCATGGATGGTGCGCCTTCGGGCTCAATGCCTATAAGCTCAATAGATGGTTGCGCTTGCTTGAGATAGCTTCCGGTGCCTGCCGCAAGCCCGCCACCGCCAACCGGCATGATCACCACTTCGGCATCCGGTAAGTCTTCCAATATCTCTACACCAACAGTGCCCTGGCCTTCTATGATGCGGTAATCGTCGAAAGGAGGGACGAAGGTCATATTATTTGCTTTGGTATAAGCTAGGGCTTCCGCCAAACAGTCATCAAACGTATCGCCAACCAAAACAATTTTAATCTTGCCTGCGCCAAACATTTCGGTTTGCCTGACTTTTTGTTTGGGCGTTATCTCCGGCATAAATATTACGCCAAGCGTTCCCAGCTTATCGCACGAATAGGCAACACCCTGCGCATGATTACCCGCGCTGGCACACACAATGCCACGGCCAAGCTCTTCGGTTGTAAGCTGACTGATCATGTTATAAGCGCCGCGTAATTTGTAGGAGCGGACTACCTGAAGGTCTTCGCGTTTAAGATAGATCTCGCACTCGTATTTTTCTGACAGGCCTGCGTTGTATTCGAGTGGGGTATGTTTAACAACGTTTTTTAACCGCCGGGAGGCAGCTATCTGATCTAATTTGAAGGCAGTCATTGTGGTAAATTAATAACCGCCACCCGGTTATTCGGATGGCGGTTTATTTACTACAAAAGTAATTATATATTTTTTGCCAGCCAATCGCCAACCTCGCTTGTTTTGAAAGCTTTGTTCTTTCCGGCAAGGTCTTCTGTCACAATGCCTTCGGCCAATGATTTGTTAACTACGGAACGGATCAGTTCCGCTTCTTCTTTCAAACCAAAAGCGTCTTCGAACATCATTGCAGCCGATAATACGGTAGCCAATGGATTGGCAATATCTTTACCTGCTGCCTGCGGGTACGAACCATGTATCGGCTCAAATAACGAAGTATGGATACCAATTGAGGCCGATGGCATTAAACCCATCGAGCCCGAAATTACAGAAGCCTCGTCAGTTAAAATATCGCCGAATAAATTCTCGGTGATCAATACATCATAGCTGTTTGGCCATTGTACCAAACGCATCGCAACGGCGTCAACAAACTCATAAGCAACGGTAACTTCAGGATAATCTTTTTCCATATCCTGTACAGTTTCGCGCCATAAGCGTGAGGTTTCCAATACGTTGGCTTTATCCACGCAGCACAGGCGTTTACCGCGGGCCATGGCCATTTCGAAACCTAGTTTAGCCAGACGCTGCACTTCGGCACGGGTGTAGGTACAGGTATCAAAGGCGGTGTTGCCATCGTCTTTACGGCCACGTTCGCCAAAATAAATACCACCGGTCAATTCACGCAGGATAATCAGGTCGGTACCTTCGATGCGCTCACGTTTTAAAGGCGAGTTATCAATTAGCGACGGAAAAGTAAATGTAGGACGCACGTTTGCGAACAAGCCCAGTTTTTTACGCATTTTTAACAAGCCCTGCTCCGGACGAACGGTTGCTTTAGGATCGTTATCAAAACGCGGGTGACCGATAGCGCCAAACAATACCGCGTCGGCAGCCATACAAACTTCGTGAGTCGAATCGGGATAGGGCTCACCAACGGCATCAATGGCGGCGGCGCCGGTTAAAGCGGCTGTCCATACAATCTCGTGGTTGAATTTTTTTGCGACAGCATTTGATACTTTTACGGCCTGATCAATAACTTCCGGGCCAATTCCGTCTCCTGCTAAAAGGGCGATGTTTAATTTCATTGTTGTTATAGTTGTTTTGTCTCATTATAACCTTTGCTCATTAAATAGAGAGGCTTGATAAAGACATGGTTGTTAATTTGTTTCTCTTGCTTCTTGACTCTTGTATCCTATTTCTGTTTTATCTGGGCGTTTCCCTGCGGGCCGGACTGTACGCTCATACTGCGCAAGGCCTTAGCCACGAGGCCGGTATCCACTTCCATCCCTAAGTAACCTATGGGTAAATATCCATATTTTCAAATTGTCTTTGATCCTTGTTCTTTGCTCTTTAATCTAAATGATATTCAGCATCTTCTGCGTGGCTTTAATGGCACAAACTGTTTGGTCCGAATCAAGGCCGCGGGTAATAAATTTTTTCTGATCGGTTTCCCAGGTGATAATGGTTTCGCATAAAGCATCGCTGCTGCTGCCTGGTGCAATCCTGACTGCATAGTCTATCAGTTTGGGTAAGCGCAATTTCTTTTTGGTGTAAACCTTGGTGAGCGCATTCATAAAAGCGTCAAACTGGCCATCGCCCTGGGCGTTCTCTTCAAATTTATCGCCGTCTATCTTTACAGCGATGGTTGCAGATGGGCGCAAACCCATTGAGTTTGTTAATACGTACGATTCGACGGTTACCTTTTCTTCGTACAAACTGCTGTCCAGTACATCCGAAATGATGTAAGGTAAGTCTTCCTTTGTTACGGTCTCTTTTTTATCGCCTAGTTCGATTACGCGTTGGGTAACTTTCTTGAGGTCGGCATCATTGAGTTTTAGGCCCAATTCCTGCAAGTTCTTTTCGATATTGGCTTTGCCCGATGTTTTTCCTAAAGCATATTCGCGTTTACGGCCAAAGCGCTCCGGCAACAGATCGTTAAAATACAGATTGTTCTTATTATCGCCATCGGCATGGATGCCTGCAGTTTGGGTGAATACGTTTTCGCCAACGATGGGTTTGTTGGTTGGGATGCGTACGCCTGAGAATGTTTCTACCAGTTTACTTACTTTGTAGATGGACGATTCTTTAAGTTGAATATCAATTTCGGGAGCAAAGTCCTTAATCACTGCTACCGCGCTGGCTAATGCCGCGTTACCGGCACGTTCGCCCATGCCATTCACGGTTAAGTGCAAACCATCTATCCCTGCCCGAACTGCTTCCAAAACATTGGCTGTACCTAAGTCGTAGTCGTTATGTGCATGGAAATCGAAATGGAGTTTGGGGTATTTCGATTTGATATCGAACAGATATTTAAAAGTTTCGGCAGGGGTTAAAATACCAAGCGTATCAGGTAGCAATACCCGATTTACCGGCTGTTGCGACAGGAAGTTGAGATATTGAAAAACATACTCCGGCGAGTTGCGCATGCCGTTGCTCCAGTCTTCCAGGTAAACGTTGGTGGCGATACCTTTGCTTGCTGCCAGTTCGATCACATGTTTTATCTCTGCGAAATGTTGCTCAGGAGTTTTTTTAAGCTGGTGGGTGAGGTGGTTCATCGAACCTTTGGTTAACAGGTTCTGCACTTTTACGCCCGAGTTTACCATCCAATCGATAGAGACACCGTTGTCTACAAACGATAAAACTTCAATTTTATCAGCGTGGCCATGTTCTTCGGCCCAAGCCAAAATACTTTTAACGGCGCTAAATTCGCCATCCGATACGCGTGCCGAGGCGATTTCCACGCGGTCGACGTGCAACTCTTCTAACAACAACTGAGTAATGGTGAGTTTTTCTGAAACAGAAAACGATACGCCCGATGTTTGTTCTCCATCGCGGAGCGTAGTATCCATTATCTCTATTTTTCTTTTTTCCATTTACTGGATGATATTTAGGCTGGTTAGGCTGTAATAATATAACGAAAAGCGTTTCAGGATGAGTGAAACGCTTTTAATGCTAAATGCTTTTCAGATCAAAGTGGCAAATTGGCCGCAAATTCCTCAATCTCGCCTTTAATGCTTTGCAGATAATCAATATCATCAAAGCCATTGATCATGTTATCTTTTTTGTAAGCGCTGATATCGAAGGTTTCTTTTTCGCCGGTTGATAACAAGGTGATAGTTTGAGTTGGTAAGTTTATTTCCAGTTCTGCTTTAGGATCGGCGAATATGGCAGCAAAGATCTTCTCAGCAAATTCAGGGCTAACCTGCACCGGCAATACGCCGATGTTTAAGCAGTTGTTTTTAAAGATATCGGCGAAAAAACTCGATACCACAGCACGGAAACCGTAATCGTAAACGGCCCAGGCAGCATGCTCGCGCGAAGAGCCCGAGCCGAAGTTTTTACCGCCAACCAGTATTTTGCCGCTGTAAACCGGGTTATTCAATACAAAATCCTTTTTAGGTGTGTTGTCCGGATTGTAGCGCCAGTCGCGGAATAAGTTATCGCCAAAGCCAACGCGCTCTGTCGCTTTTAAAAAGCGGGCAGGGATGATCTGGTCGGTATCCACGTTCTCAATTGGCAGAGGAACCGCGGTGCTTGTCAGTATGTTAAATTTATCGTAAGCCATTTTTTTTATTTTTTGTGAGTTGTGAGCGGTTGATTAGGTGAGCGGTTATAAAAAACAAAAACTACTCACTTAATCAACTACCTCACTATTCACCATTCTTAAACAAGTTCTTCAATTAACGTTCTCGGATCGGTTACTTTGCCGGTTACGGCCGCAGCGGCAGCAACTAAAGGGCTGGCCAGCATAGTGCGTGAACCCGGGCCCTGGCGGCCTTCAAAATTACGGTTCGATGTGCTTACCGCGTATTTGCCGGCAGGTACTTTATCATCATTCATCGCTAAACAAGCAGAGCAACCCGGCTGACGTAATACAAAACCGGCTTCGGTTAAGATATCCAGCAAGCCTTCTTCCTTGATCTGCGATTCTACAATATGTGATCCCGGTACCAGCCAAACGGTAACATCATCAGCTTTGTGTTTGCCTTTTACCAGGGATGTGAAGGCCCTGAAGTCTTCGATACGGCCGTTGGTGCAGCTGCCTACGAATACAAAATCAACCTTTTTACCGATCATGTGCTCACCTTCCGAGAAGCCCATATAGTTTAATGATTTTTCGTAAGTAGCGGCGCCACCTTCAACATGGGCAGCATCCGGTATATCCTGCGAGATACCCATGCCCATACCCGGGTTGGTTCCGTAAGTGATCATCGGCTCAATTTTTGAACCGTCGAAAGTCAATTCTTTATCAAATACGGCGTCGGCATCAGTTTTTAAAGTTTTGTAATATGCCAATGCTTTATCCCATGCCTCGCCTTTAGGGCTAAACTCGCGGCCTTTTACATAGTTGATGGTGGTTTCGTCAGGAGCGATCATACCACCACGGGCACCCATTTCGATACTCAGGTTACAAACCGTCATCCGGCCTTCCATGCTCATGTTCTCAAACACATCGCCGGCATACTCTACAAAATAACCAGTAGCGCCCGATGTGGTAAGTTGCGAAATGATGAACAAGGCAACATCTTTCGGGGTAACGCCCTTGCCTAATTTGCCATTTACGTTAATGCGCATTTTTTTAGGTTTTGGCTGCATGATGCATTGGGTAGACAATACCATTTCCACTTCGGAAGTACCGATACCAAAAGCTATCGCACCAAAAGCGCCGTGGGTAGAGGTGTGGCTATCGCCGCATACAATGGTAGCACCCGGTTGGGTAATACCATACTCAGGGCCAACTACGTGAACGATCCCATTTTTTTGATGACCTAAACCCCAATGGCTAATACCGTATTCTTTGGAGTTAGTTTCAAGTGCCTGTAATTGGTTAGCCGAAAGCGGGTCGGCAACGGGTAAATGCTGGTTAATGGTAGGCGTGTTATGATCCGCAGTTGCGAAAGTGCGGTTAGGATATAGAACGCCAATATCCCTGCTTTTTAAACCCAAAAAGGCCACAGGGCTTGTTACTTCGTGAATCAGGTGGCGATCGATAAAAAGTACATCCGGGCCGCCTTCTATTTTGCGTACCACGTGCCTGTCCCACACTTTATCAAATAATGTTTTGCTCATTTTATTTAGTTCTAATATTTATATGTTCTATCAAACGATGTTATGCCAATTGCTTAACAGCTTTCATCAGCAAAGTTAAATCGTTATCGTCAATATCTAATTTGCTATCGGCCAATACCAAAAAGCGGTGGTAAGCGTCGGCCAGCTCTTGTTTGTCTAAATTATAACCTAAACGCTCCAGGTGAAATTTTAAAGCATGGCGGCCGCTGCGAGCGGTTAGTACGATACTTGCGTTAGGGAAACCTACGTCCTCAGGGCGAATGATCTCATAATTTTCGCGGTTTTTCAGGAAACCATCCTGGTGAATGCCTGAACTATGCGCGAAGGCATTGCTGCCTACGATGGCCTTGTTAGGTTGTACCGGCATACGCATCTGTGTGCTTACCATGCGGCTTAGTTCGTAAAAGTTTTTGGTGTTGATGTTGGTGGTGAGGCCCAAGGCGCCGTGTGTTTTCAAAATCATGACAACTTCTTCGATAGAAGTGTTGCCTGCGCGTTCGCCGATTCCGTTAATGGTACCTTCTATCTGACGGGCTCCGTTTTGTAAGCCGGCGATAGAGTTTGCGGTGGCTAATCCAAGGTCGTTATGGCAATGTACCGAGATAATTGCCTTATCGATATTTTTTACGTTCTCTTTTAAAAATTTGATCTTCTGGCCATATTGGTCGGGCAGGCAGTAGCCGTTGGTATCAGGGATGTTCACAACGGTCGCGCCTGCCGCGATGACCGCCTCGACCATTTGGGCCAAGTAATGTATATCCGCACGACCCGCGTCCTCGGCATAAAACTCGATGTCTTCGACCGATTTTTTGGCATACCTAACCGCTTCAACTGCACGCTCCAAAATCTCTTCGCGGGTGCTGTTGAACTTATGTTTGATGTGCATATCCGACGAGCCTATGCCCGTATGGATACGCGGATGCTTGGCATATTGCAAAGCCTCAACCGCGGCATCAATATCACCTTTGTTGGCACGGGTAAGCGCGCAAACTGTCGGGTGATTTACAGCTTTGGATATTTCCACAACGCTTTGAAAATCGCCCGGACTTGATATCGGGAAGCCAGCCTCAATAATGTCAACGCCCAGGGTTTCCAGTTCACGGGCTATTTCGATTTTTTCGGGGGTAGTCAATTGACATCCCGGGACCTGCTCGCCATCGCGGAGCGTCGTATCAAAAACATAAACGCGGTTTGGATCGTGTAACATAGTTTTTTATTTAGTTGTCAGTTTTCTGTTGACAGTGATCAGTTTTATTTCATTTACTTATAATTATCAGTTTATCAGTTATAATGAGATCAACTCACAACTGATAACCGACAACTCACAACTCTTTCAGAGCGATAAATCTTAATCTTTTATAATCCGAATACCAGGCACCGTCTTTATAATAAGACGTACGCAGTAATTCGGTAATTTCTTTCAGCATTTGCTGTTTTTGGTCTGAAGGCACGCCTTCAAAATATTGCTCGCCAAACATGGCTATCCATTTGGATACGCCTTCGTCGCCATCCTGCAAAGCAGTGGGGCGGTCGAAATGTACGGCGAAAGTTACCCTGAAACCATGGCTTTCCAACTCGCTGGCATATTCGCCCAGGCTCGGGAAGCGCCATATTGTAGTTTCGGCTTGTTGGTTATATCCGTACTTTAAAAGCACTTGTTTTGTTGCCGCTATCAGTTGCTGTACATTTCCTTTACCACCCATTTCGGCTATAAAGCGGCCGCCGGGTTTCAGGTTATGATAAGCACACTTCATCATGGCATCGTGATCTTTTACCCAATGCAATGCGGCGTTACTGAATATTGCATCGAAAGGTTCGGTAAAGCCAAAACTTGATGCATTTGCAACGCTGAATGATACCTCCGGATAAGTTTCCTTAGCCTTCCGGATCATCTCGGGCGAATAATCGATACCTACCACATCAGCACCCAGATTGTTGATCTGCTGTGTTAAATAGCCGGTGCCGCAACCCAGATCAAGGATACGCTCGCCGGGCTGTGCATCCAGCAATTCCAATACACTCTCGCCGTATTGGTATACGAAAGCGTGTTTTTGGTCATATAGTTCAGCGTTCCATTTCATTTTTTGAGTATCAAGTAGCGAGTATCAAGTATCAAGATTCTCTGCCAGGGTGATTAGTTATTAAGTAGTGAGTATCAAGTATTAAGATCTTTTGTCTTGCTACTTGATACTAACTACTTGCTACTGCAATTAAGCTTCTACCGGCTGGTTTTCAGGGCGTAAACTGCGTACAGTTTTGCCTGCCTGCCATAGTTCGCTGTTGCGTAGTTCAGCTAATTCAGCATCCAGTTTTACACGGTAATCAGGCTGGCTGTTGCTGTCGATAGAGCGTTGTGATTCTTTACCTGTTGCTACGCTTTCGTATAATTCTTCGAATACCGGTTTGGTAGCATCACGGAATTTTTTCCACCAATCCAAAGCACCACGTTGCGCGGTAGTTGAGCAATTGGCGTACATCCAATCCATGCCGTTTTCAGCAACTAATGGCATTAACGATTGGGTCAGCTCTTCAACAGTTTCGTTGAAAGCTTCTGATGGTGTATGGCCTTTTGAGCGCAATACATCATACTGAGCTGCAAAAATACCCTGGATACAGCCCATCAAAGTACCACGCTCGCCGGTTAGATCGCTGTATACTTCTTTTTTGAAATTGGTTTCGAACAGGTAACCGCTACCAACGGCAATACCTAAAGCGATAACACGCTCAAAAGCTTTGCCTGTAGCATCCTGGAAGATAGCGTAGCTTGAGTTTAAGCCACGGCCCTGCAGGAACATACGACGCAATGAAGTACCCGAGCCTTTAGGCGCAACCAAGAATACGTCAACATCGGCAGGAGGAACGATACCGGTTTGCTCTTTGAAAGTGATACCAAAGCCGTGTGAAAAATATAAAGCTTTGCCCGGAGTTAAATGTTTTTGAACGGTTGGCCATAAAGCTATCTGAGCAGCATCGCTTAGCAAGTAGCAGATGATGGTACCACGTTGCAATGCTTCCTCAATTTCGAAAAGAGTTTCACCAGGTACAAAACCATCAGCGATAGCTTTATCCCATGTTTTTGAATCTTTACGCTGGCCAACAATTACGTTTATGCCATTGTCTTTTTGATTAAGCGCCTGACCGGGGCCCTGTACACCGTAACCGATAACCGCTACAGTTTCGTTTTTTAATACTTCCTGAGCTTTAGCTAACGGGAACTCTTCGCGGGTTACTACATTTTCTAAAGTGCCGCCGAAATTTAGTTGTGCCATTGTTTTTGTTTTTATTTGATTGATTTCACCGATGGTTTATGATCTCACCGATTGTTTATTGATTTGTTTATTTTGATTTTTGACTTTTTAATTTTGACTTTGCAACCTACATCGTAAATACTTTCTCGCCTTTGTTCAGGTATTCGTTTTCGTAAACATCTTCACCTGGTTCCAAACGTTCAAACTCTCGCAGTTTGCGGTTAAAGCCATCGCTGTCTTTAATGATCGCTACACGGGCGCTGCGTACAAACTCTATCAGGCCGTAAGGCTGTAGAATTTTGATGAGCTGGTCGGTTTCTTCGCGGTGGCCGGTAGTTTCGAACACGGTATAATCTTTACGGATCACTACCGCACGGGCGCCGTTTTCGCGCAGTAAACGTTCAACGCTTACCTTTTCGGCGATGATATCTGTTGATACTTTGTACAGCGCCATTTCCTGCCAGATCACATCCTCGTTGGTGTGATAGTAAACTTTTAGTACCTCAACCTGCTTTTCTATCTGGCGGCAAAGTTTGCGCACTACTTCTTCGGTTTCGGTGATCACGATGTTGAAGCGGTGAATACTATCGATTTCCGACGGTGAAGTATTCAGGCTGTCGATATTGATCTTCCGACGGGTAAATATGATGGCAATACGGTTTAACAACCCGATCTGATTTTCGGTGTAAACCGTAATGTTATACTCTTGTTTCTCTGTTGATTCGCTCATGATCTCTGTTTTCTTTGATCTTTGTTCCTTGCTCCTTAATCTCTATTTCAATCGTATTTCGCTTACGCTGCAACCTTGCGGAACCATTGGGAATACATTATTCTCTTTTGTTACCATTACCTCTAAAAGGAAAGATGCCGGATGATCGAGCATTTCTTTCAAAGCACCTTGCAGGTCTTCACGTTGATCGATGCTTTTGCCTGCGATACCGTAAGCACTGGCAACGGTTACAAAATTTGGGCTCTGGATATCAACAAATGAATAACGGCGCTCGTTAAACAATTCCTGCCACTGGCGAACCATACCCAGGAAACGGTTGTTTAAGATGATGATCTTTACATTGATACCGCTTTGCATAATAGTACCTAACTCCTGTAAAGTCATCTGGAAACCGCCATCGCCAATAATAGCTACTACAGTACGATCGAGCGCGCCAAACTTAGCGCCGATGGCCGCAGGCAGGGCAAAGCCCATAGTACCTAAGCCACCACTGGTAACGTTGCTACGTGTTTTATTCAATTTTGCGTAACGACAGGCCACCATCTGGTGCTGGCCAACATCGGTAACAATAACCGCTTCGCCTTTGGTGATAGCGTTTAGTTGATTGATCACCTCGCCCATGGTCATCTCTTCGGTAGTTGGGTTGAGCTCTTTTTCAATAACTGCTTCAACTTCCTGTTTGGTATATTCGGCAAATTTGGCCAACCATTCGGTATGCTTCTTTTCTTCAACCAATGCAGTTAATAAAGGCAATGTTTCTTTACAATCGCCCCAAACCGGAACGGTTGATTTAACGTTTTTGTCGATCTCGGCAGGGTCGATGTCCAGATGTACAACCTGCGCCTGCTTGGCGTATTTGTCTAAACGACCGGTTACACGGTCGTCAAAACGCATCCCGATAGCGATCAAAACATCACACTCGTTAGTTAAAACATTCGGGCCGTAGTTGCCGTGCATACCCAACATACCTACGTTTAAAGGGTGATCGGTTGGGATGGCGCCTGCACCTAAAACCGTCCAGGCCGATGGGATACCGCTTTTTTCGATGAAGGTTTTAAACTCCTGCTCGGCACTACCTAATATTACACCTTGTCCGAAAAGAATGAAAGGTTTTTTAGCTTTATTGATCAATTCGGCAGCTTGTTCGATATATTGCGGCCTTACCACAGGTTTTGGTTTGTAGCTGCGGATGTGGTTGCATTTTACATAGCCTTCAAAATCAAACTTCTGGATCTGCGCATTTTTAGTGATGTCAATTAACACAGGACCCGGGCGACCGCTTTTGGCGATATAAAATGCTTTGGCGATAACTTCCGGTATTTCGGTCGCATCGGTTACCTGATAGTTCCATTTAGTTACCGGGGTGGTGATGTTGATCACATCAGTTTCCTGGAAGGCATCGGTACCTAAAAGGTGCGCGAATACCTGGCCGGTGATACATACCAATGGGGTACTGTCGATCTGCGCATCGGCTAAGCCGGTGATGAGGTTTGTGGCACCAGGCCCGCTGGTTGCGAATACCACACCAACTTTACCCGAAGTGCGCGCATAGCCCTGACCGGCATGTATGCCGCCTTGCTCGTGACGAACCAGTATATGTTGTAATTTGTCGTTATAATCGTAAAGGGCATCGTATATCGGCATAATTGCCCCGCCCGGGTAACCAAAAATGGTGTCGACGCCCTCGGTGATCAATGCTTCCAATAAGGCTACTGATCCGGAAACGTTAACGGTTTCCTTTTTCTCGGTTGGTGTCGTTATCTCTTGTTGTGCAACTTCCATGTCTTTTATATTTCGGATATCGAATTTTCGATATCGGATTTACTATTGATTGTTTGTTTTATAGCTTCCGGCTTCATGCCTCGAGCTTTCAGCTCATCTTATTGATCGGTAACACAACCTTCGGCGGCTGTACTTACTGATTTAGCATATTTATATAACAAACCTTTGCTGACTCGGAGCTTGGGCTGAACCCAGGCCGCACGGCGGCGGGCAATTTCTTCGTCGCTAACTATTAAATTGATCGTGTTTTTGGTCGCGTCGATGATGATCTTATCATCATCATTTACTAAACCCAATAAGCCACCATCGTAACACTCGGGTGTAATGTGGCCAACCACAAAACCATGTGTACCTCCGCTAAAACGACCGTCGGTAATCAGGGCAACCGAAGCACCCAATCCTGCGCCAAATATGGCGGAGGTAGGTTTCAACATTTCGGGCATGCCCGGAGCGCCTTTAGGGCCTACATTTTTTATTACAACCACATCGCCGGCTTTAACTTTGCCGCTTTGTATTCCGTGGATCAATTCAAACTCACCGTCGAATACGCGGGCGGGGCCTTCAAAACGCTCACCTTCTTTACCGCTTATTTTGGCAACGCTGCCACCTTCGGCAATATTGCCATACAATATCTGTAAGTGGCCGGTAGCTTTGATCGGGTTTTCTTTAGGGAAGATGATCTTTTGGGTATCAAAATCCAAATCCGGAACTTCGGCTAAGTTTTCGGCCAGGGTTTTCCCGGTAACGGTCAAGCAATCGCCGTGTAACCAGCCTAATTCTAATAAGTACTTCATTACCGCCGGTACACCGCCAATTTTGTGGAGGTCTTCCATCATATATTTACCGCTCGGCTTCATATCGGCCAAAACCGGGATGCGGTCGCTCACCGACTGGAAGTCGTCTTGTGTTAACGGCACATCCACGCTCTTTGCTATTGCGATCATGTGCAATACCGCGTTTGTTGAGCCGCCTAATACCATAATGGTAACGATCGCATTTTCAAATGCTTCGCGGGTCATGATATCCGATGGCTTGATGTCTTTTTCTAATAATATCTTGATAGCTTTACCAGCAGCTAAACATTCGGCTTTCTTTTCGTCGCTCAAGGCGGGATTAGAAGAGGAGTAAGGCAAGCTCATGCCTAATGCCTCGATAGCCGCAGCCATGGTGTTGGCAGTATAGATACCGCCGCAGGCGCCGGCGCTTGGACAGGCATTTTTTATGATACCCATAAAGTCGATATCATCAATCTGTCCGGCGATTTTTTTACCCAAAGCTTCAAAAGCAGATACGATGTTTAGATCTTCGCCTTTATAATGTCCTGGTTTAATCGTGCCGCCGTATACCATAATCGACGGACGGTTTAAACGGCCCATTGCCATGATAGAACCCGGCATATTTTTATCGCATCCCGGCAGGGTAATTAAGCCATCGTAATATTGAGCACCGCAAACAGCTTCGATCGAGTCGGCAATCACATCGCGGCTAACTAACGAGTAACGCATACCTTCTGTGCCGTTGCTCATACCATCGCTTACGCCGATGGTATGAAATATCAAGCCTACCAAATCCTCGTC
>Ga0209026_1000632_pt1 | contig 22067 bp, 19 predicted proteins | sample AraplaCL_Col_mCL_FD_184262 | JGI IMG/M metagenome (GOLD analysis project Ga0209026, IMG submission 184262) | Arabidopsis root microbial communities from the University of North Carolina, USA - plate scrape CL_Col_mCL (SPAdes) (version 2) | ecosystem: Host-associated > Plants > Roots >... | reverse complement strand
ACTCCTTCAATTTGGCCAGCGAGCAACGGCGCGTCGGCGAGGCCCATAACGGGCGGCGCGTCTATGATGATGTGATCGAATGCTCCCGCCAATTGTTTCAGCAGCGTCGTCATTCGGGGCCCAGTCAGCAACTCCGCCGCATTGGGCGGAATCGGGCCAGCCAGCATGGCGATGAATCCTAAGGGTTCGACCGGAACGAGGAGCGATTCGACATCGTCTTCGCCGGAAAGGTAGTTGCTTAAACCCTGTACGTTCGGCCTGTCCGCGAAATAGTGAACCGAGGGCGAGCGCAGGTCGCCATCGATTAGAACGACCTTCTTGTGAGCACGACTCAGCATCGTCGCGAGCGCGAGCGCAGTGGTCGACTTTCCTTCCGATGGTCGGGTGCTGGTGACCATCATAGAGGTCGGAACCCCGTGAGATGTGGAGAACTGGAGGTTGGTCTGCACGGCCAGATAGGCTTCGACGACCGGCGACCTACGATCATCGAGCGCATCGATCGGATCCTCGTGAACGGAGCGAGGAACGGTCCCCAACAGGGCCAGCCCCAACTCGCCCTTGATTTCCGATGGGTCGGAAATTGCTTCTTCCATTTGCTCAAGCGCGAACGCGGCGAGCCCCCCAAGGACCAGCCCGGCGAGCAAGGTGAGCGAGAGATTAAGCATCAGGCGGGGGCTTGACGGCTTCACGGGCACATCCGCGATGTCCACCACTGAAACGTTGTTCACCCCGACGCCGCCAGCGACGCCAATCTCCTTATAGCGTTGAAGAAGACCATCGTAGAGTTGACGGTTAGTATCTACTTCTCGCTGGAAGATGTTGTACTGAATACTGCGACGTCGCAGATCGAGGATGTTTGTTTTAAGTCCGCCCACGCGCGTCCGCAGCGCGTTTTCCCGATCGACCGCGGCTTTGTAATCCGCAGCTAAAGCGCCGGAAATGCGCCCTTCCTCTCGGGCCAAGGCGCGATCGATCTGCTGAAGTTGCGCCTGCACCGCCTTAGCGGCCGGATAACCCGGCTCGAATTGGACCATCAGCCTCTGATATTCCGCTGCCAGTTCTGCACGCTTTTGGCGCAGTGCATTGATTGCGGGATTCGCGAGTGCCTCCGTATTGGCCCCCGAGGCGCCAGTTTGTTCATAGCGCGCTTGCGCTTTCACCCGGTCCGCCGTTGCTTGCGATAACGCGGCGTCCAGTGCGATCAGATCGTCGGCATCAACGGAGCGGTCAGGAAGACGCGAGCCGTCTGCGGCGGTCCCCCCTGGCAGGTTGATAATTCGCTGCGCGGACGCATAAGCGACAAGCTGCCGTTCTGATTCTTCCAGTTTCTGGCGCAATTGCTCAAGTCGCTGCTCCAGGAACTTCCTCGCATAAAGCGTCGCCTGAAAGCGACGTTCGAGCGTGACCTGGATGAAGTCGGACGCCCAGGTGTTAGCGACCCGCGCGGAGAGTTGCGGGTCCGGAGCCGTCGTGTTGATAAGGACCAGACGTGACAGGCGCGTCGGAACGATGCTCGTTGCCTTGAGTAGCACCTGGCCCGCCACGCGCTGCCGCTCCTTACGCCCTTCGGGAGGGAAACGCCCGCCGACTACCTGAAAGGCAGGACTTTTGGATCGCACCTTGAATTGCGCGAAAAACGTCGGGTCATCGACCAGCCCGAGGTGGGTGGCGACCCGCTCAGAGAGCGTGCGAGACTGGAGCAAGCCATATTGCGTTTGGTAGAATTCCTGATCAGCTATGTTTGCATCGCGCTCAACGCCCTGGATGTCGGTAATCTTCGCTGACTCACGGGATATTTCGAGGGTTGTTGACGCAGTATATTGCGGCGTCATGAGGAGCGTGACGATCAATCCCAGCACCATGCAGCCGGCGACGATCCCTCCGATTACGGAACGCCATCGGAGCGCGATCCGGATATATTGCCGCAAGGCAGGCAGATTGCGCTGTTCGGAGCCGAGCGGGACAAGGTCCTCTGGGCGATTGAGCATCGACATCATAGTGGGCTGATCTTGCATGGGCGGCCAGCTACTGGAGGATCGCGATGAGTGGGCCGGCCAGCAGCGGCGAGAGCGAGACAAAGTCCTTGAAGACGCGTCGAGCAGGTGAATTGCCGACAATCACGACGTCGTTCGCGTAGACTGGCGGATCGGCATATACACCGCGTCGGATGGCGGATACGTCGTAAAGCCCGGCCATCCGTTTTCCGTTAACCGTCCGGAGGACCACCACCTCCGTACCGCGGGCGAATTCGGAGAAGCCCTTTGCCTGGGCGATTGCACGCTCAAGGGTCATCTGATTGGTAACCGGATATAAGCCCGGCTGGGTGACCTCGCCGTCCACGGTCACCACTTGGCTCACTGAATTGCGGATGTTGACAGTGACGTGCGGGTCTCGGACAAACCGCGACCCGAGGGCGAGTTCGACCGACTTCGCCAACTCCTCGGCCGTCTTGCCCCGCGCGTCGATTGTGCCGATTAAGGGCATCGCGACCCGCCCGCTCGCATCGACCTGCATGTCGCGACTAAGCTCCGGGAGACCGAAAACATCGATGCTAATCGTGTCGAGCGGACCGATCAGGCTCGGCCGGTCAGCAGCGATGAGGTCGGCGCGCTGCGGCGCAGGAAGTTCGCTATGGTCGTTCAGTACAGTGAGAGACGCGCTCGGGGTTAGCGGAGGCCCGCTGCTGCAACTCGCCAGCGCGAGGATGGCAGCAAGCCCTAGGGCAATTAGTCGCATCGATCCCCGTCCCGTCCCTGTCCCGGTCGCCCGTCTATAGTACTGAAATGGGCCCGTAAAGCATGGCGATCGAGCGGTGGTCGGCTCACCGAACGCGGAGAGGCCGCGCGAGCCAGCACCCCGCGATAACCGTGATAGCCATCATCAAGGGAGTCCGCATCGGATAGTCGACGACACTCGCAAGCGCGATGAGGCCAAGCACGATGAGGCCAAGCCGAGCATCGCTTGCGCCAACATCTGAAAAGGCGGCTCGCGCCTTCCTCGCGATCCAGATGAGCGCGATCAGGAGCAAACAAGCGGCGGCTGCTCCACCTTCTAGCAGGAATTCGAGAAAGTCGTTGTGTGCGTGGTTCAGATACTTGTCGCCCAGCAAGTCAACCGGCTCTGCCATGCGAAAGACGGCATCGAAGGAGCCAAAGCCGGAGCCGAACGGAAAATAAGCTTCGATAAGCCTCCAGACCGGCCTCACGGCACGAAACCGAATGTCATCCTCGGCGGACAGTGTCGTCAGCCGCTCAAACCCATTAGCCCAGCCCCAATATACCGCGGCGGCGAGGAGGGCGGCAGCGAAGGTTAGGCTCAGCAGGACCGCCAGGCCACGGTGCGCGCGCCGATCACGCGAGCCGGCCGCGCCAAACGCGACGCCTGACACCAATGCCGTCAGGCCCAGCACCATACCGAAGCGCGAACCGGTGAGCAGGATAGACAAGCCGAGGGTGATGACCGCGGCGAAGGTATACCAGAACCGCGGTTGTCGCAGGTCCGTCCCTCTTTCCAGGCCCCAAAATAAAGCGGCGGCGATGCCGATCGAGAGGAACAGGGCCTGATGGTTCCGATTTGCGAAGATTCCGCCATAATCGGCTATATTTTCGTTCGTCAAAGAGCTTGGCCCGATTACACCCGCAGCCTGAAAAATGCCGGCAAGCGCGCTTATAATGGCGAGCACAACGAGCAAGGGACGTAGCAGCGCCTCGCCCCCCGACCGGAGGCAGGACAACGTTGCGAGCATGGCGGTTGGAACGATCAATGCAAACAGCGTATTCAGTCCCTTGTCCGGCACGAGATTCAGCGGGCGTGGCCCCCGCGGCAGATCAAGATCACGCAGTCGCTCAGCGATCGCTGCATGGCCGGGCAATCCGGCCCAGAGAGCCTCAGGCAACGGTATCAGCTGCGCTAGCACCGCCCCGGCGAGCCCCGCCAGGAAGAGCCAGAGAGAGCGATAGCGAGACCCATCGAACGAGCGCGCGAAACCGATGAGTAGGCATAGCACGAGCGCGGCGCCACCGCGCGCGATTGCCTGTGCCGGCACGTCTGGATGGGACGCTCCGCCCGCGCTTGCGAGAACTAGCATCAACACCGCGAAGGCGGCGAGGGGGAGCCTTTCTGCCGCGGCAAAACGCTGGGCGTGATTCGCGATTGGAATTCGACTGGTTGCGCGGCCCATAAGAACTCATTGCGGCTGAATGGAAGTCACCGGGTTGGATCGACTGACACCTATCCCGGCCCGCACGCTCCGTCAGCGCGGCGCACTGTTATCAATACGCAGCGGTGATAACCTGGGGCGAGCTTTATATCTTTTATCGCGAACCGTGGCGAAGCTTCAAATATGTCGAGGTGCATGGGGTTGTAATAGATCAGAGCTGAGCCAATGCGCTCTTCCCGGTCGAGCCGGTCGGCAAATTCCCTCATCACGCCTGCGTCAAAGGGATTGAACAAATAGAAGAGCGCATCTAGCGGCAAGCCGACGCTGCGCACATCTCCGGGAAGAATAGTCACATTGTCGTGCCGCCTCAGGCGACTCGACACCCATACAGCAACCGCTTGGTCAATTTCGATTCCAAGAATCGGTCGTCCGGGAAGCGCGTCGATTAGGAAGTTAAGGACCCTGCCCTTTCCGCAACCAACATCAACCACTGTTCGGGTGCGGGCAAGAGCTGCGACCGCCGGTTCTGAAAAGATCTGCTCGAGGGCCTCGTAAGCTGAATTCGCGGTATCATAGGCGCCGTGATGTGCGTGCGGCGTTTTCTTCATCCCGCCTAGGAATGCACCATGCCTCAGGTCACGAAAGAGATTGCGCAGCAGCCGTATCAGGCGGGAATATGTCCTCATCGCTCGGCATCGATCTCGAAATAGGTCTGGATCGTCGAAAATATCGCTTTCGCATGCGCGCCGTCGTTCGGCAGAAGGGGCGCTACGCCTTGGCTTGCACATACGAAGCAGGTTGGTTCGTGCATCCCGTTCTTGATCGCGACGAACGCAACCAAGTCGTGAAGAGCGATCCGCCGCCCGTCGTGTGTCGCGGTAGCCGCCTCGCCGATTTCATGGGGATAGGTGAGCGTCACAAAAAGACTGTCGCCGCGGTTGTCGATCTTGCCGAAAATGGGCAGATTGTCCGCGGTCGCCACTATGGAGGCGAGTTGGGCCTGTGCCCGGTGGGCACTTTCCGCATTGTCAAATTCCACCAGGAAATCACGCGTCATCCGTGGATGCACAGCACGATACGCGATTCCGAAAGTCTGAAGGAACGCGGCATGATCCTTAAGGCGGTAGTAGAACTTGACCTGATCATACGGTTTCTGGGTGAGGCCGGTGGCGATGATATATTCGACAGAATCGTCCTCGACGATCTGGGACAATAGCGCGTCGTATAGCGATAGAAGTTCTGCCAGTGGGTCAGCCTTGCCAGGCACGTACCAGGGCGGGTTTCGGGTTGCCGATGACTGCGAGAGCGCGGCCGAGTTAAGCATGTAGTGGTGCTGAATGTGGGCGCCTGCGTTGAGGAATATTGAGGAAAAATCGGGCCGGTGCTTGGCAAACAGGGCGTGATGAATGTCGTGCAGAAGCAGATCCAGAAACATGGCCCGCTGCCACCTCTTCCTGGTCGCCCCAAAGACAAGGCTCGCATATCGGCCAAAATGGCGGGCTTGCGCGCAGCGTGCCATGGCGAGAAGCAGCGCGCCGACACTCGAGGGCGAAATCCTCGCCTGTGCATTGTCGTTCACGGTTTGTGCAATTGCCGCCGCGATCGCCCGGCTCATCACGCTCGGATCGCTCGGCGTCGAGGTCCATGGATCGGGGATAAAGTAGGCCGGTCGCGCCAGGCGATTGGCTGTATTCATCGGCGACACAGCTCCAACCGAATAGCCGGCCCTTTCCAGAATCTCGAACAACTGCGGGCTCGGGTTTTCGACGATGTCTCCGAGCCGAAATACTCGGTGTTCGCTGTAACTCATGCCAGTGTGGATCGACACCCACTGAATCCACGGCTCCAGCAGCTCGTAGCTCTCCTCTGACACGCAGCGCACGACCTTGTCTGCTATCAGCTTCGCAAATGTCGGTAGGTTCGCTCCAGCATCGATATACCGCGCTACGATATCGAAATTGATTTCGTTTAACTCCACCAGGATCAGAGGTTTCATAGACTAGATCCTCCGTCCCCATTGCGCAGGATCCCATCATAGATTGCGAGATGGCAATCGACCACGGCAGAGAGACTGAATCTTTTCTCGGCGAGCGCTCGACCGCGGGATCCGAAGCTTTCCCGCAATTGCCGATCGGCGACCAGTCGGTTAATTGCGTCTGCCACTGCGGCGGAATCGTACAGAGGAACGAGGAATCCCGTTTCCCCCGGCAGGATCGCCTCGCGACACCCCACAGTATCAGTCGTCACGACCGCGCATCCGGCCGCTGCCGCTTCAAGCAGGACCTTCGGCATCCCTTCGCGATAGGAAGGAAGGCAAACTATGCTCGCTTGCTTGAACAGATCATCGCAGTTGTCGATATGGCCGAGCATTTCCACCAGCCCCTCGCGGCGCCATTCGGATAGCTCGGCCTCGCTTACAGCGGTCGGATTTTTGTAGTCGGTCGCGCCTACCATCAAAAAGCGCCACCCGTTTACCCGCTCGCGCAGGAGGCGGGCAGCCTCGACCAACTCGCGAACCCCCTTATCGCCCAGCATTCGCCCGACAAAAAGGATGAGGGGAGCTTTTGCCGATATCGCGCAATCCAGAACCGAGAGATCAACGCCGGAGCCGGGAATGAGGATCAGCTGGTTTTCCCGCACGCCGAGGCGCGTCAACACGAGATCTCGATCGTCGAGGTTCTGAACGATAATCGTTCGCGCCGTGCGGAACAGCCACCTCAGCAACCGAAGGTAACCGTACGCCAGACATCTGCGCCATCCACCGGCGGATCCGGACTTCGTCATCGCGAACCCCATGCCCGATATCGCAAAAACGACACCGCGCGGTCGCACAAATTTGGCGGCTAGGCCGCCTATCAGGATTCCCTTGGGTGAGACGCAATGCACGATATCGGGCCGGAACCTGCGCAGGAGCCGCACAGCGTCGAGAAGGCCACGCCATTCCTTGAATGGATTAAGGCCTGATGTCGAAAAGCGAGCTCGATAGTGCGGAATACCCGCGGCCTTGATCTGTCGGCAGGCTTGCGCCTCCATCGCCTCGCTACCTGCGGCGCCGGTCATCAGAGCGACTTCGAACCCGCTTGCGCGTGCCGCCGCCGCGATCGGCAACCGATGCGATGCAAAGAACGCACCATGATTAACGATGAACAGCAGTCTCGGCTTCATCCAGCCACCGCCTTCACCGGGTCTCCCGCGTCGACAAGCGCTTCGCGTATGAGTGCTGATAGCCGCTCGACGAACTCGCTCTTGGCATGGAAGGTCGATCGCGCTGCGGCGGACATGCGCTTGTATCGAGCGTGGTCGTCCACGACCTCCTTAATCTTGTGGACCGCGCGCGCCCGTCCCTCAGGCGAATAGTCGTCGATGAGGACCGCGTTTGTGTCGTCACAATAGGTGGCCGGGCCCCCGACATTCCCGACGATCGGAACTACGCCCACCTGCATCGCCTCGGCGACGCTCAGCGCGAACCCTTCGGTGTGGCTGCAGGAAATCAGGAAGTGATAGTTCTGCACGACCTCCCAGGTGCGATCTGGTGGCACGACACCGAGGTATTGGCGGTAAAGCCCGGGCGGACCGGTCCGGCTCAGCCACGATTGAACCATCGACAACTGCCCGCCATCGGGCCCGTATATGTCGAATGCCGTTGCGACTCCCTCCGATGCGAGCGCCTCAACGAGCTCAAAGACACAGGAGAGATTCTTCACGGGCGCCAGCCTGCCCACGAAGCAAATACGGATGGGCATCCCCCCGTCCTTACGACGCCCGATCGGCGGGGGGGGGAAGAGTGGGCGCAGCACCTCAAGCCGCGCGGTGCTTCCCTGGTGTCGAATCCAGGCAGCTGCGGCGGCGCTGTCAGCCAGACAGATCTCGGAATGTCTGACCTGCCAACGCCGTAGGATGTAGTCGAGTGGTCCCGCCGAAGAGGAACGATGGGTGAAGGACCAATGTCTTCCTCGCCAGCCGATCAGGCGGGCCAAAAGGACCATCGCGGCCATCTTCCAGGTCGAGCTGATTATCACTGCACCGCGATTAGCCATGATGAAGCGGAGGAGATGCGCAACCCGTCGGGCCGGCCCAGCCCCGCCTAATGGAAGTACGCGCTGCCGCATGGCATCGGTGATATGGATGCCCCTGCGGGAGGATGGGTCGAAGATTACCAGCGTGTACCTTATGTCCGCAGGACATCGTTCGATGAAGCGCGTCATCATCGTCTCAATCCCGCCGATCTCGAGAGACGGTATTAGATGGAAGACCGGTCTCAAGCGCCCCTCCGGTCGCGGAGCGCAAACCGCAGCGCAAACAACAACCAAATGTAGGGGTAATAGTAATTCGAGATGAAGGTATAGTGCACGGCAAGCGCAATCATTGACCAGAAAAAGAATAATTTAGCATCGTTAAGGGTCTTGTGAGCGCTGCGCGCCAGCGAGATGAAAGCGCCTATAAATAGGGTCGTGCCGATAATTCCGCCTTCCACCAGAAGAAGCTGAAAGAGCTGAATGATCGATTGATCGCCTAGATTCAGATTGAAATAAGATGCAGGCCCGTAGCCGAATATAAGCTGCGATGAAGAAGCTTCCGAGAGCAAGACCCAGCCGAGGGCAAATCGGTCGGCACGCACCTCGGCCGACGAGGAATCGAGCTTGCCTGAAATCATCTCCCAGGCGACCTCGGTCAGGCTCGCGCCGCCGACGAGGTCGCGGATCATAAGTTCGTAGATGGCGACGATCGCGCCACAAGATAGGAGCAGAAGCCACAAGGTGCTGGCGCGGGGCCCTCCGCCGGAGACTGCGACCGCGGCGACATAGGACACGGCGACGATAATGAAGCCGGTCGCACTTCCGATGCAGCAGAAGGCCAGGAACAGAAGTGCGACATCAATCAGCAAGCGCCAGCGCTGCCGAAGCCAAATCTCGTGCTGCTTGTAGACCATCCATGGTACAAGCATTTCCAGCAGCAACGAGAAATGCCCCGGCTCGGCCGCAAAACCCCGCGACCGGAAAAATCGGCCGAGGAACATGGATTGTGCCTCGATCCCTTGCGGGTAAGGGATAAAGTTTTCAAAGGTGTAGCGGGTGAAGTTGTTCATCCAGAATTGCAGGATCGCCACTGCGCAGCATAGTCGCGTGAGGACGACCAGGTCATTGAGAATTATCTTTGTTGTTCGCTCGCTGTCGGCCGAGGATGCAAGCAACAACGGCACAATAGCGAATAGCAGAATACTTCCTGAATAAGCTGCAAAGTGATTTATTGTCTTTTCATTGGCAATATTTTGCTCAATGATGGCAAACACCAAGTTGAGGCAAAACAAGGTGAGCAGAAAAATTGGGAATTTGGAAGGGATCTCGGTACCACGAAAGACGACATCGAACGCGCAGAATAAGAGAGCCAGAGACGCCACGCCGACGCTCAGCGTGACTAATCCCTCACGCACGCTGAGCGCATAGGTAAAAGGAAGCGTGTAGAGGTAGAGCCGGAGCAGCAGCAGCGCGAGTGGCGACCGCCTTGCCGACCGTGCCTGATTGATCGGACGGCGCCCCGCTGCAATAGGCTGAGCAAATAGTGGAGTCATGCGGCTCGCCTCGCCGCGATGTGCGCCTCGGCACAGGCGATGCAACTCTCCGGCGTGACAATTTCGCGATACTGAACCAGTTGGCGGAAATGAGGCCGCCGCCGGATAAGCCGGTTCAGCATAAACGTCGGAAGCCAGGTGAGAAGTCGTCGCGCAATTCCCTCCGCTGCGCCTAACGAAACTGCCGACAGCGCCTCGCGCGCATTAAGTTCGGAAAGCTTATGGCGGATATAAGCAATGTCGCTAAGATCCTGGGCGATCATCTTCTTGAACAATCTTTGTAGATTGAGACTCGTGTCGAGGCCGGCGATCCTTGCCACACAGATCAAGCTTTGCGCGTACACCGAATAGCCGTTCCATACCTCGGGAAGGCGGGGGTCCCACGCGTCTTTCATCCATTTCGGCAACCAGGACGGGGTGCGGTCGAGCCCCGCGGTATGCGCTCCGCGTCGCCCCATGCCGGCCGCGCTATTGTAGGAGGCGCCGGCCACCGAGAAAGGTATGGTCGAGCGTCCATAACGTACATTGAGCGCGCAGAGCGCAACGGCCAAGCTCATATCCGGGGAGGGCCCCAAGACATAGTCCCCGAAACTATGCTTGATCTGATGCAAGGTCTCACTCCGCAGCAAAGCGTGATAGAGCGCCGGCAGGCGGTAGAGATAGATCGCACCGGCGGCGCGAACGTTTTTCAGCTCTCGTATCGGATCCAAATGCTCGATCTGGTTGGTCATGCTCCTATTGATCAGGAGAGTCGCTGGCCGAAAGAAATCGAACTCGCGATCGAATTTCACGTCTGGCCAATAATAAGCCGGCCGGGGGTGTATCAGACAATCCAGAGCCTCGCGCTCAAGCGTGTGGATCGCTGCGAATATTTCTGGGAGTACGAAATCATCGTCTCCAATCAGTATAACGTATTTTCCCCGCACCTGCGCCAGTGCGGAGTTAAAGTTTTCGATCACGTCGAGCGTGCGCGGGTCATGCCGATAAACGACGCGTCCCGTTGCGGCAAATTCGGCTCTTACCGAGAGGTTGAGCGGTATATCGGAATTATCCTGTATTGCGATACAATAGTCGTGATCGCCCAATGCGGCGAGCATTGCACGTACCGACGGTACCAGCATCCGTTCACGATTACGCGTGGGTATTACGATCTCGAGGGCGGCCATCTTCCTACCTGAGCGAAGATTTCAAATGCAGGTCCACCATTGCGTACCATACAGGACTGCACTGGCTTTGAGGAATGCTCATGACAGGTTCTTCCTACCGAACAGCTGGGAGTGAAAGCGATAGGCCATCGCCGCGACTCCGGCCGTGAAAGCGAGCGCAACGGCCGTTTGCAGGACGAGGTTCGCAAACGCGCCGGTGTAATTCTTCGGGGGGGCGGAGCTTACAAGAAGCAGCGTGACGAAAGCTGGTAGCGCCCCTGCCAGCCCTGGCAAGATTGCCCACCGGATCAGTCGAAAGGCGCGCATGCTAAATGAAGCCTTTTCCGCAGCAAGAACGTAGACGATCGAGAACAGCGCCGTCGCTAAGGTCGCGGCGATTGCCACCCCACGGGTGCCTGCCAGACGGTAGCCCAGCGGCGTGCCGAGCGCGGTGAGAATGAAGTAGACCAAACTGGCCTGAAGTTGCGGCTTTGTGCGTCCCTGGACGATGCAAAGGACGTAGGGAACCGCAGTGGCGGCCAACAGCGCGACGCTCGCCAGCTGCCAGCGCATGAGCGTCGCTATGGCATGCAAGCGTTCGGCATCGAAGTCGCCCAGCCAGAGAGCGAGCAAGCTCTCGGCTGACACATAGCTGGCGCCGCAAATCGATACGATGACGAAGGTGCCTGTCATGGCGCGGCCAGCCGCCGCTGGTGGATCAACTTCGTCCTTAGCCCTGGTTCGCTGGGCGAATTCCGGAAGCAAGACGGCTTGATAGGCTGTTTGAAACGCAAGAAGGGCGTTAGCGACCGACCCTGCGAGCGAGAAGCGAGACAGGTCGGCGGGCGCGCCAGCGAACTTCACGACTAGTTGCGGGAAAACCGAGGTGACAGAAGCGAAGAAAGATATCGCCCATAAGTTGCGCAGGGCAACCGCGTTGATCGAACTTTGATCAGATAGTGCCCCGCGCCACGGCCTGCTGACTATTCGCCAAGCGTGCAGGGGGTCGTATTCAAGAATGAGAAGTGCGGCGCCTATCCCCACTAGCGCCCCCACCGCCTGTGCTGCGAGAACCGCCTGCGGCACCCTGAACATCAACACCGCAGCAACGCCCAACGCTGCCCGCAGCCCGAGAGTGATCGTATAAAGAATGTTGGCCACAGCATGGCGCCCGGCCCCTTGCAGACAAGCATACTGAATTCGAAAGAATACCAAGGCGAAGACATCGGAGAACAATATCATACTTGTTGTCAGACTGCCGGCATAACTGGTGCTCGTTTCGTGGGCGGCCAGAATATAATAAAGGGTCATACCGGTAACGGAAATAATCCAAAGGGGAATGATCCGTCTGCCTGACCGAAGAAACACTTCTGAAAGCACGGCGCCACGTCCTCGCCGCTCATCGCCAGCCCGTGCGAGCGCTGCGGCGGCGAGCGGAGAAAGACCGGCATCGATGAGGCCCGATAAGCTATGCGCAATCAGCGAGGTCGCGATCAGGGCGTAACCATCGACCCCGAGGACCCGGAAATAGAACGGGGTGCAAAGCAGCAGCGCCAGGATCGAGGAGACCCGCGATGCAAGCGTAAAGGCGATGTGCCGGATCATCGCCGCAGCCACATTCTAAGTCTTGCCAGATGTGTTAGACCGGCATCGACCGCGGCGAGGAGGACCGGATCGTAGTTCGATTCAGTAACTTCCACGCCGCCAAAAGAGCGCTTAAACCGATTTATCCCGTCTATCTTAGCGTCGCCTCGCTCGATTCCGAGACCACCAAGATCGCATAAGCTGGCACCATTCTTCCGCAGGAACAGAACGTCCTGATAATGAAGCCAACGATTGGCGATCGCGGCGACCCGCTTAAACGCGGCCGTCCCTTCCGCGTCAGCAGGCAGAACTGGGGCGGAGGTCGCCGAATAGATCAGGCGAGCGCGACCGCTCCCCCCGGGAATCAAATAAAGGTGAGACGCCAGGCGCTGGGCACCCGAACAGGCGCTTGTCACGAGCACCTCGGGGTCGGACGCGTACGCCCTGTTGACGCGGCCGAGGCGGCGAGCGGCCATGAACGCCGCGAAGAAGTCCAAGTCGCGGTCGTCCGCAGGTCCCGCCCCGAAACTCAGCCCCTCCTTATCGCCACGACGTATCTCATTTCGACAGGTTTGGGAGCAGGAAGCGAGCAGCTCCTCCGGCGACCGGCCTAAATCCAGCAGGACGGTTCTGAACGAGCGGCGCACCATGAACGGAACGTGCGCCACGCTCGGGATCTGCCGGTAGCGGGTAAAGAGCGCGACGCGTGCTGAATCGCCGAACCAAACTTTCCGCGGTCGCATCGCTCGTTCCAATCTGCTGGAGATAGTGCGATTAAGCGAGGCGGGGACGCGCATGACATTGCGCGACCGACTGCCTTTGTCCGGCGAGCCCGATGCTCATGCGTCCGCCCCGCCGAAGACGCGTCTTCCCAGCCCGCGCACCACAAAGGCAAGAGTCAGAAGCCGTTCCGCCACAAAGTCCCACGCGCCATAGCGAACGAGCGGGATCGCGTCGGGCAGTGTCGCGCACTCTCTCTCGTGCCGAGAGAGAAAACGGCCCAATGCTTGGAAATCCTTCTCCAGCATGTTGGACGGATGCAGGCAAATCGTCCACGTCCCGAACGGAAAGGCGCGGCCGCGCCAAAGCTGCTGTGGCAAGATTGCCAGCCCCCATCGTATGAACGGGCGGAAGCCAAAGCCGCCGGACAAGCTCAAGGGGCGCGGCAAGCGGCGCAGTGCTGCGAGCGTCTGTAGATCGAAACCGTGGGCCGGCGCGACGAACACTTCAGCAGTGACGGCGTTCTTCTCGAAGATCCCCACGGCAGTCGCAAGCATCGCGAGCTGAACCTCCTCGGGAAAGCCGGTAAATTCTGCCAGTGGCGACACAGGAAGCAATGACGCGCCGGCAACATGACGCAGCTCGTGATGCAGGCCATGGACTCCGATGGTCCAGCCTTTGGCCTGCCACGCTCTCACCTTTTGCCAGAAGTTTAGATTCGGCTCAGTCACGTGCCAAATCGATTGGTCGCGATTGTCCGGTATAACCGCAACGATCGGTTTGACCCCATGCTTGTCGAGCAAGGCTTCAATCGCCTCCCATCGCGAGGGGTGCTGCCGTTCATGGGCGTCGTCGAGCCGGATCAGGTAACGCGTCATCCGCACGGCTTTCTGAAGGTGCCGACGATATGATACGGGTAAATGGTTGTGTCACCCACAACCTCCAGCCCCGCTAACTCGGCCACCGATTTGAGCAGCTGCGGCGTGAAGACGTGATGATGCAGGATTCTGTTGGACCGGTTTGCCAGCGTCCGCGCCAGCAATTCCCGTCGATTTGCAATGGTGCTGTCGAGCGCGAGGTTGTGGTCACGCAGAACCTCAGCATAGTGGGTGCGGTCATCCTCGCCGACATCGTTCAGGTAATCCTCAATGAGATGGCTAAGCGAAGTGTCGGGCCGGTCCCGGTCATACGTCCGCGCCTTAAGGGGGACCACGAGTATCACCGCACCGTCAGGTCGAACCCAATCCACCCACCGGGTCAGCGTCTTGATTGGGTTGGCAAGATGCTCAAGCACATGGGATGCTGCCAGGAAATCGTAGGCAGCATAAGGTAAATCGTCGAGACCGTCGCTGTCGAACGCGTACTGCTCACCGGCCTCCAGGTTGGGGGCGGGCCGATAGCCTTCCTCCGCAAAAGACGACCAGAATGTGCTGGCCGAATAGTTCAACACGTTAATCCGGCGAGCATATTCATATACCGGCAACGGGCCGGACGGCGCGAATATCGGGCTCGGCCCACCAACTTCCAGGCCGACGCCATTGCTGACCACATCCTCCACAAGGGAGAAGCATCGCCGCTTTCGGTTTATCACCCTTCGCACGAAGGGTCGTAGGGCAGCTTTTATAATCTTCATTTAGGTCGCTGCCGCCCGGTCAAACGCCAGCAGATCGCGTACCTGGGCCTCAATATGCTCACGCTCGATCTGGGGGTGGAGAAACTTGTTGACCGTCGATTCGCAATAATATTCCTCGACATTGATGTCAGCGCCGGTCGCAACCTTTAGAATCCTGAGCAATTCGTATTTACTCACAGCCATTCGCTGCCCAATTTGATAAAGCCCGAACCGGGCCGGTCTGTTGTCCGCTGGGTTCAACAGGTCTTCATGAACGAAACGGCACCAATCGAGAGTGGTAATACCATTCCAGTAATGATTGGCGAACCCCCGGACACGACTGCCGGCAGGATGGCTCAGAAACCACCCCATGAGCCCGGACGCGCCTCCCCCAAGCTCGGGCCCAATAATCGAGGTCCGGACGATGAAGACCGCGTCGCGATCGCGGAGGCCGAGTTCGGCCAGGCCTTTGCTAAGGCCGTAAGCGTCACTTGCATCAGGCATATGATCCGCCGGGTAGCCTTCCGGCGCATCGCCACGGAACACGCAGTCGGTTGATGGATGCACTAAGATCGTGCGTGGAGCCAAGCCGCCTCGCAGCGCTAATGGAAGAAAGGCATTGGCCTCGAACAGTTGCGCTGGCGTCGCAGCTTTTTGGGGAATGCGACCGATACAGTTCAATACGATATCGGGCGCGAGGGCGCTGAGCGATGACATATACGCCGCGGAGTCCGCTGCGCAAAATGGTATGTCGAGCCGTATCTGCTCGTAGCCGCGGTCTTGCGAGAAGAAGCGGCTCGCCATCGAGCCAAGCATGCCGCGGCTTCCAAGAATGACGAGGCGCTTCACCCCGCCAGCGCCCGCGCAACGTAAGGCTGCGCAAGTAATGTTTCTATGATTTCGCTCGGCTCAAGCTGCCGGGTGTTGCCAGAATGGTATTCCGTGACCGCTGAGATATCCCCCGCTAGATCAGCGGTATAGCGAGCGTAGTTCATGTCCCGGAGGTCCGGAGGTATGCGGAAATAGCCCCCGATGTCGTCCGCCTTAGCCATTTCTTCCACGCTGCAGAGGGTCTCATGCATCTTCTCGCCGTGACGCGAGCCTAAAATTTTGATCTCGCGCTTCGCTTCGAAGATGGTCAGCAATGCTTCCGCGAGTTGAAGGACGCTGCAAGCCGGCGCCTTCTGGACGAAAGTATCGCCGCCGCGCCCCTCCAGGAACGCTTTCATAACCAGGCTCACCGACTCTTCCAGCGACATAAGGAAACGCGTCATGCCTGGGACGGTGATCGTGAGGTCTTGCCCGGCCCTGATCTGGCTGATGAAAAGCGGTATCACCGATCCGCGCGAGCACATCACGTTGCCGTAACGCGTCACCATGATACGGGTATCATTCTCAATCGCTCGGCGATCGCGAGCTTTCGAGATCGCCAGCTTTTCCATGAGCGCCTTGGTCATTCCCATCGTATTGATAGGATAAACTGCCTTGTCCGTGCTGAGCACTACCACGCGGCGAACGCCACGTGTGAGTGCCGCTTCCAATACATTTTCCGCGCCGAGCACGTTAGTCTTGATCGCTTCCAGCGGATAGAACTCGCATGACGGAACTTGCTTAAGCGCAGCGGCCTGAAATACATGATCAACGCCGATCAGCGCATTGCCGATCGATTGCCGATCGCGGACATCCCCGACAATCAGGTTGATCCGTGGATCGCGGTATTTCAGCCGCAAGTCCTCTTGCTTTTTTTCATCCCGGCTGAATATCCGGATTTCCCCAATCTCGGTGCCCAGTAGGTGGGCCAAGATAGTTTCCCCGAAAGAACCCGTCCCGCCGGTGATCAATATGGTCTGGCCCGCAAACATTCTTCGTCCCTGCTATAGTTTAAGATCTACCTGGTCAGGTGGAAAAACGCCTTTAAGGTCATAGATTATCCCGCCAGGCTTAAGTGCGGATCTAAGGTAAGTGATGGGTATTTGCCTGAATTGCTCGTGCGCCACCGCTACAACGACCGCTTCGTAAGTATCGGGCAACGGCTCTTCTACAAGGGAATGGTGAGGCAACTCTGCCCTGCTCTGCACCCAGGGGTCATGGATATCGACCTCGCAACCGACGGCCGCCAGTTCGGTCACGATGTCCACAACGCGAGTGTTGCGCAGATCCGGGCAGTTTTCCTTAAAGGTAAGGCCCATGATCAGTACGCGGCCGCCATTAACTGGCAAGCGGCGCCTCAGCATCGCGCGGATCAGCTGGTCCGCGACGTACGCTCCCATGCGGTCGTTAATGCGGCGGCCGGCCAAAATTACCTCAGGACGATAGCCGATAGCCTCGGCCTTGTGCGTGAGATAATAAGGATCGACACCAATGCAGTGTCCGCCGACCAGGCCCGGTTGGAACGGGAGGAAATTCCATTTAGTCCTCGCTGCCGCCAGCACGTCAGCTGTGTCGATACCCATCTTGTTGAAGACGATGGCAAATTCATTGACCAATGCGATGTTGAGATCGCGCTGGGTGTTTTCGATGACTTTCGCAGCCTCTGCCACCTTTATGCTTGGCGCCCGATGAGTGCCCGCAACGATGATCTCGCGGTAAAGGCTGTCAACGAATTCGGCGGCCTCAGGCGTTGACCCAGAGGTGATCTTCTTGATCGCGGGCAGCCGATGTGCCTTGTCGCCGGGGTTGATACGTTCTGGACTGTAGCCGACGAAAAAGTCCCGGTTGAAGGTCAATCCAGAGGTGGACGCGAGGACAGGCACGCAATCTTCTTCAGTGGCGCCGGGATAGACGGTCGATTCGTAGATGACGGTGTCGCCTGGCTTGAGTACCGACCCAACCGCGGCGGATGCGCGAAGCAGCGGCCCTAGATCCGGGCGCTTATGCTCATCGATCGGTGTCGGGACAGTCACGATATAGGTCGTGCAGTCCGCTATAGCGGACAGGTCGCTCGTAACGTTGAGATGGGTTGCGGCACGCAGCTCCTCTTGGCTGACTTCGAGCGTGACATCCGTGCCCGCGCGCAATTGCTGCACACGTTCCTGCGAAATATCGAATCCCGTGACAGGAAATTTCTTGGCGAGTTCCACCGCCAGCGGCAAACCGACATAGCCGAGTCCGACAACGGCAAGCCCCTTGTGCAGGATCGGACTCATCAATCGTGCCCTTCGGGAGGCAGACATCCACCGGCTGTCGGGCGCACGGTGCCGGGCCGCGCCGCCGCCCACCCCTTCTTTCGTGGCGTCATTAACTTCGCTTCGTCCTGGTCCTCCACCATTTTATTTTGCTCCAAACCCGGACAATATGATTCCAATGGTCTTTATTGCTATAAGAACATCAAGCCAGGCTGAGAAATTCTTAATATAATAAAAGTCATAGGTGAGCTTAACATTGACCTGTTCCAGATCGGTGACATGGCCCTGATTTACCTGGGCCCATCCGGTCACCCCCGGCCTCACAATGTGTCTATAGAAATAAAACGGCAACTCTCTTTCATACCACTCCGACAAAGGTATCGCTTCGGGGCGCGGGCCGATCAAGCTCATTTCGCCGAGCAATACATTGAGCAGTTGAGGCATTTCGTCGATGCGGGACCGGCGTAAGAATCGGCCTACGCTGGTGATCCGCGGGTCGCGCTCGTCCGTCATCGCCGCCGTGCGCTCATCGGCTGGTTTGTCCTGGTGCCGCATCGTTCGAAACTTGAGCACCCGGAATGGCCGCCCGCGGTAACCCATCCTGATCTGGCTAAAAAAAATCGGTCCCGAGGAGTCGATCTTCACCGCGATGGCCGCGATGAGCATGATTGGCAAAAGTACCGGAACCAGCGCGAGCGACAGTCCTATATCCATCGCCCGCTTGATCTTCCGGTATGCAAGGTTCGGCAAAAGCGATCCGAAGCTATTCTCTGAAAGGTGCTCGATCTGTACGCGGCCCGTCAGAGACTCGCGCAGTTGTTTGGTGTGATAAACGATCCGCCCCGAAACCGCCGCCACGGCCAGCATTCGCTCCCATTCCGGTGGATGATCGTGGCGTAGGTCCGCGACGATCGCGCCATGGGGATCGTCGATTGAGAAGTCAGCAGATTCAAGAAAAATCCACTCGATACGGGCTGCCTCCTTGACGATAGTGAGATCACCAAACGGAACCAGATAGAAGCGCCGTCGCGCGAGCTTCTGCGCGAAATGCTGTGCCAGAAAGCCGAAACTCGTCGAGCCCACAAAGCCGATCGCCAGGACCAACCCGCTGTATGGCAGGCGGAGACCGAGGAACAACGCAACGGCGACGCCATAAGTGACGGAGAATGCCGGTATGATGTAGGAAAAGCCCCGAGCCCCTGGAAAGGAGGTCACCCGGCGGAATAGGAACAGCGCGCTGAAGGCCGCCGCGAGCGATGCGGTCGCGCTCGTCAACACATAAGGCCGCCCGTTCTGCAATACTCCGGGCTGTGCGGCTGCCACTGCGAGTGGCATAACGACGGAGGCCGCGAGAATCCCGAGCAGCTGAAAACTCAAAGACTCGAAGAAATGGCGAGCGATCGGAGGCGCGGATCGCGGTTGTGCGGCCATGTTACTTCACGATCCCGTTCCCTGCGAATGCCGCTTGAATGCGAACCTTCCCCGACCGCCCCTTTATGGTTCTGCCTCGGTTCTTCCAAGTTTCATGTGGTCCGTTTCGGTCACCGCTTGATCTCAAGATCCGGAATCGGCTGACTTTTCGGACCCGAGCGGGCCGTTCTTCGCTCGACCCGACGTCAAGAACCAGTTGACGGTTTCCGACATGCCGGTCCTGATGCGGTGCGATGGCTCGTAGCCGATCGCGCGAATTCGTCTAATGTCCGCCAGCGAATGTCGTACGTCGCCCTGACGCTCAGGCTGGTGCACCGGCTTCTGGTCGTAAGACACTCCCTCCTCTTTGAGCGCACACGCTATGATTTCGAATAATTGGGTGAGGCTCGTCTGGTCCCCCACCGCCACGTTATAGACCGGGTCTTTGGCTGCGTCGGGCACGAGGGCCGCCAGGATATTGGCTTGGACCGCGTTATCGACATAACAGAAGTCGCGGCTCGTATGCCCATCGCCAAAGATCATCACCTCCTGATTGTTCAACATCTGGTGGATCCAACGCGGAATGACGGCTGCGTAGGCGCCATTCGGGTCTTGCCGAGGTCCAAATACGTTGAAGTAGCGCAACCCTATGGCCTCAAGGTGAAACTGCTTCGCAAATACTTCCGCATAAAGCTCATTGACAAATTTGGTCACCGCGTATGGGGAAAGCGGCTGACCAATTCGATCCTCTCGCTTCGGAAGGTGCGGGCTGTCGCCGTAGGTTGAGCTTGATGCCGCATAAACGAACCGCTCCACCCCCGTTCGTCGGGCCGCATCCAGCATATTCAAGAAGCCGACCACATTGACTGAGTTTGTAGTGAGCGGGTCGGCGATCGAGCGGGGCACTGAGCCAAGCGCAGCCTGATGGAGCACGAGATCGACCTCATCACAACAGTCGAGGCAGAAGGAAGCGTCCCGAATGTCTCCTTCACGCAATAAGAAGCGCCGACGCTGGTCGCTAGATAGCGGCGTCAACACGTCGTTCAGGTTGGATCGGCTTCCCGTCGAGAAATTGTCGACGACTGTTACGCGTTGGTCCATGCGTAGCAGGGCGGACACGAGGTGGGAGCCAATGAACCCGGCTCCTCCAGTAATGAGCCAAGAGCGACTTCGGCCGCGCAGCAACGCCGAAGCTCTGCTTAAGTCAAACATGCTTTATCCGCCCAACCAATGCGCTCCCGCAGAGCAAGGCACCCTCGAGATGGTATGCGGGCTAGAGCAAGCATCGGCAGCGGACAAGGTGGTGGGACGCGACCTGGCGCATTGGGACCGCGCGGCTGCCTAAAGCGCCCATTGGCGGGCTACCCTCTTGGCAGCGCAGCGCCGAAACCGCGCCGAAGTCGGATCTTATGCGCCGGTTCCGCCCGACAGGTAGTAACAAGCGGGGATGTGTGGCAAAGCGGCGCGGTTGGAAGATCCGGTGACCGTGAGGTGGCACAACCCCATATGGACGATGGTTAGGATGAGGGGGGTCTCTCTAGTGATATACAACGGAAGCAAGGGTGGAATTAGACCCGCCGTCGCCGCTCCGCGAGAGCGGGCGAGACGTCTTATCCTGTCAACTTATCTCTGCCGGCTCTGGCTGGAAGAAGACCGTCACTCGCATTGTCGGGTTTTAGCAGGCAAGGCTGTTCAAAAAGCGATAATACAATCATGAAAATTGAACGCTCTCTCAATACTTCCATGCTGAGCAATGCAGACGTTCGAAATTTGGCCCTTCAGAGGACGGGCTCTTTAAAGGGAATTACTGTTTTCGGAAAGCGATTTTCGCCATCTTATTATCTATGGTCAAAGTTTGGATCCAATATCCTACTCGATGTTGAGGTATCATTTCGTCGGGGTAAGATTACAAGAATTGCTCTCGATGAAATAGAATGTGAATTCCAGCAAATCTGGGAGAAAATATCCGACACCAATGTATCTGCTATTATGGACATTGGATGCGGACTAGGCATGATAGATGTAATGTTCGGCCTGACTGGCAAAGTCTCCAAGATAGCATTGGTAGACATTGAGACCAGTGACAGAAAGCATCACGGATTTGAGGATGAGGGTGCGGGATATAATTCTCTAGATACGACAAGTAAGTTCGTGTTAGCAAATATTGCCAAGAATATAGAAATCATTTCTATAAATCCCCAATGTAACCCGATGAATCCGGCGGAGATGGGGTATTATGATTTGATCATGTCCCTCATCAGTTGCGGATTCCATTATCCCGCTACAACCTACTTGGCCACGATAAAGTCACTGTTGAAGGAAGGCGGGCTCGTACTTTTGGATTTGAGGCATGGCGTCGACCATTCTGATTTCTTACGCGAGTTCGAAATAGTGATTGAAATCCGGAATAGCGAAACGCATCGCCGGGTACTGCTTCGAAGGACTATATCATAGATCGCTATGGGACGGTGTGGCGGCCGCGGTCGTGCGGCTCTGTTCGATCGGTGTGTTGTGCGGCCGTTTGTGGTGACACAAGTTCGAGTCCTGCGTCGCAGATAATTTCCGCCGAACTGCCGCTACGGAGGGCCTCCTTGCAGGCAAGACTGCTTTGCTGAAGCGAAAAGTGATGCACGAACGGTCCGCCGAAGTCTGGGAAATGATTACCACCAGCGCCGAAAAGACCGCCGATTACTCGGTTGCGATCGCAGCGGCCAAAGCGTTCCTTGGGCTCGCATAAAGCCGC
>Ga0209026_1000630_pt1 | contig 22154 bp, 20 predicted proteins | sample AraplaCL_Col_mCL_FD_184262 | JGI IMG/M metagenome (GOLD analysis project Ga0209026, IMG submission 184262) | Arabidopsis root microbial communities from the University of North Carolina, USA - plate scrape CL_Col_mCL (SPAdes) (version 2) | ecosystem: Host-associated > Plants > Roots >... | reverse complement strand
GGTGGTGCTGGCCAGTCGCCAGGAGGCGGTGCGCTGGAAGCTCGCCATCGACGCCTACATTAAGGAACAGGGCTATGGCCTGGGGACGCTGGTAGCGTTCTCGGGCGAGGTAGCGGACCCGCAGTCAGGCCCCGAGCCCTTCACCGAGACGGGCGCGAACCTGAACCCCGGCCTGAAGGGGCGTGACATCCGCGACGCCTTCAAGGGCGATGAGTTCCACCTGCTGCTGGTGGCCAACAAGTTCCAAACCGGCTTCGACCAGCCACTGCTGTGCGGGATGTACGTGGACCGCAAGCTGGCAGGCATCCAGGCGGTGCAGACGCTGTCACGGCTGAACCGGGCGCATCCCGGAAAGGACACCACCTACGTCCTGGACTTCGTGAACAGCTCCGAAGAGGTGCTGGCGGCCTTCAAGACCTACTTCGAGACGGCCGAACTCGAGGGGCTGACCGACCCCAACCTGATCTTCGACCTGCGGGCCAAGCTGGACGCCGCTGGCCACTACGACAGCTATCAGGTGGACCGTGTCGCGGCGGTACTGATGGACCCGAAGGCGAGCCAGGGTCAGTTGATCGCGGCCATCGAGCCCGTCGCCGATCGCCTGCTGAAGCTCTACGCGGCAGCCAAGGCGCGTTGGGCGACAGCGGTCGGTGGGGAGGAAGGCAACGAGGCCAAGGCCGCCAAGGACGCGATGGACGCGCTCGTCCTCTTCAAGGGCGACATGCAGAGCTTCGTCCGCATCTACACGTTCCTGTCCCAGATCTTCGACTACGGCTCGACCGAGATCGAGAAGCGGTTCCTGTTCTACAAGCACCTAGTCCGGCTGCTGGAGTTCGGCCGCGAGAGGGACGTAGTGGACACCTCATCGCTCGTGCTGACCCATCACGCGCTGAAGAACCTGGGGAAGCAGAAGTTCACGCTGAGCGAGGGCGAAGCGCCGAAGCTGACGCCCGTTGGCGACGTGGGTTCCGGGGCTGTGCAGGAGAAGCAGAAGGCCCTGCTGGCCGAGATCATCGCCAAGGTGAACGATTTGTTCGAGGGCCAGCTGACCGACGACGACCGCCTCGTCTACGTGAATAACGTGATCAAGGGAAAGCTGTTGGAGTCCGACGCGCTGGTCACCCAGGCGAAGAACAATACCAAATCCCAGTTCGCCAACTCACCGACCCTGGACGAGGTTCTCTTGGATGCCATCATGGACACCCTGGAGGCCCACCAGACCATGAGCCGCCAAGCGTTGGACTCGGCCAAGGTGAGAGCGGGATTGAAGTCGATCCTGCTTGGGCCGGCGGAACTCTATGAAGCGCTGCGGTCGCAGGCCTCCGGCCGGCTTTGATCCTGACGCCGCCTTTCACCGAGTCCGAAGGACCTGGTTGCCACAGTCAGGCCGCGGCCGCCGTTTGATCCAACGATGCCGCCGAGACGATGGCGCGGAACTGATCGAGCAGCTCCGGATGTCGCGTAAACAGGAAGCGCTCGATCTCAGCCTTGGCGATCATCCGCTCGAGGAAACCAGCGGCGATCACGAGCACCAGCATGTCGTCGCCGTACGAGGCCTCGAGTTCCTTGTAGTCATGACTGACGGACGCCATCTCTCGCTCTAGCCGGGCCATCTGCTCTGCGTTCAGCCCCGTCGCCTTCCTCAGGTCCTCTGGATGCAGGAGGTCGCCCTGCTTCGTGGTGGCGAGGAGAGCCTTCGCGTAGTTGGCGCTGTAGTTGTTGGCGGACACCATCAGTTCAGCCACCTCAAGCTGGCGGATGGGCTTCATCTTTCGAAGCTTCGTGAAGGCGCCGTGGCCGACAGGTTTGTCCTTCAGCAGCTCCGCGACCTCGGCGCTAATCCCGGCCAGGAGGTCACGACGGGCGCGGACGACCTTCACGTCGACGTCCAGCGCCCTAGCCAGCTTCTCTTCGGAGACACCGCGGTCCAGGGCTCGCACGATCATGTAGTGCTCTTGGATCGTGGCCAGGCGGTTGACCCGCTTGTTGTAAGTGAAGCCCTCGTCGTCCGTGGCGATTAGGCACTGCGCCTCGACGGCCCCTTGGTCGCGAAGGGCGCTGAGGCGCACATGCCCGTCCAACAGCAGGAACGTGCCGTTCGCATCGTGCTTTGCGACGACCAACGGCTCGACCAACCCCAGGTGGGCGACCGACGTCGCGATCCTTTTGTACTTCACGCTCTCCTTCAGAGCCGCCGAGAGCATGCGAGACGGCAAGATGTCGTCCAGCCGGATCACATGAACCTTCGGGTCGAACGCCACCTTCACCTGCTCGGTCACGATCGCCCTCCGTCAATTCGGTCAGCCAGGGCCGTCGGCAGCGTCTGGAGACCCTCTGCGCGGAGTAGGGCGACGAAGTGATCGTCTGCCAGCAGCCGCTTCAGGGCGCTGGCGATGAACATGAGCCTGTTCTGGGTGAGCGAGGCGCGCTTCACCAGAAGCCGCTGGCGCTCGGTCTCCCGTTGGTAGGCTCGGATGAGCGCCTCGGATGTGACAGGTCTTGCGGAGCGCAGCCGTGAGCTGCGGTGATGGAGCCCTTTGCCGCTGTTGTTCCGCTGCTCGATGATCTGGCGGATCGCCAGGACCTGGTTGCCAGGGATCGCCTTCTCTTCGTAGGCGCGGGCCAGAGCCTGTTGCACCTCGCCGTCTTTGGCGCGCGCGATCTCCATCGCGATCGTGTGCGGGATGACACCCCGCTCCACGGCGTTGATCAGCTTCTCTTCGCCATTCTCAAGCAGGTAGCAGATCGCGCCGACGTACTCGTAACTGAAGTCTACCTTCGCTGCGATCTCGGCCAGGGAGTAGCCCCGCTCTCTCAAGGTGCCGATCGCCCGAACAAGCTCGAGCGGCGTGTGTTGGCGCCGCGCAAGGTTCTCGACCAGGCTCATCACAAAACAGTCGTCCTCACTCGCATCGACGACAATTGCGGGTATCTCCGCCTGTCCGAGAGCGATGAAGGCTTCAAGGCGACCCTGCCCGCACACAAGATCGTATCGCGCCCGCCCGGGCCGTTGGCTGACCTTGATGGGCCGCTTCAAACCAAGGTGCGCGATGCTAGTGACGAGCTCCTGGAAGATCCGCTTGTTGCGAACCCTGGGGTTCAGGATGGTGATGGCGTCCACCGGCACCATCCGGACTTCGGGCGTCTCCGTCATGCTGCGTACAGCGCCGTGCGCCGGGTCAGATCGGTGAAGCCGTCCAGCGTGTCGAACCGGTAGGCGTCCAGAAGCGCACCGTTTTCGGGCGCCAGACGAAGCGCCGGTGTCACGCCGAGGTCGAGCCACGGCAGCAGGTAGTAGTCGCGAATAGCGTCGTTGCCCGCCGCCATCCGAACGGCGATCGTGATGTCGGGTCGCAATCCTTGATCCAATCGGATTTTCCAGCGGTGACCGCCGGCGGGGGTCTCGTGGCAGCGCGCGATCACGACTGAGGCTGTGAATTCGCGATTGATGCTCAGGAGATCACTGAGAGGGTCGCGTTCCACCTGTCCACCGGCGGCGACGATGTCGGCGATGACGCTGGTCACGACCTCGGGGTGAAGCTCTCGCAGCGCCCGGTTCGTCTCGAGATATCGATAGTCCCGCACCGGCGCGTAGCCGACCAGCTGGTAGGCGCGCACCAGACTCCCGAACCGATGACGGAAGGTCGAGCTGGATGGCATGTCCTCGACCTCATCGATCACCAGGCCGGAGAGCCACCCCTTCCGTGCAAGCAGCGCCGAGAGCTGGTCGAGTAGCTCCTGATCGGTGAATCGCCGACTCCGCTCGTAGATGATCCGCTGCGCCGCTTCGAAGAAGTCGGGCTCGACGATGCCCTCAAAGGCCCCGTTGGCGCGGATCCACATGTCGGGCGCGTTCGCCACCCGCTTGGCCTTCAGCTTGAAGGACACGCGGTTGTAAACGTTGTTGCCGATGTATTTCTCGTTGGTCAGGACCTGGTGGACGACCCCGCGCGTCCATGGCCGGCCCAGGTCCGTGACGAGGCCCTCGGCATTCAGCGTAGCCGCGATCTGCGCCTCGGTCCGCCGCTGCACGACGAACATCCGATAGAGCCTCCGAACCACCTCCACTTCCGCCGGCGGCCCCGGCGTCAGGATGACCCGGTCCGTCTGGAGGCTCTTCTGCTCGCCCCGGGCAAGCTCGGCCTTTGGGCCGCGGTGCTCATCCACCAGCTGCCGGCGCAGCCCATAGCCGGCGGGCCCGCCTTGGCGAAATCCAAGCGTGATCAGGCGGCATTGGCCCGTGAATACCTTCGCGGAGAGTTCCCGACTGTACTCGCCGGCCATGGCCCGCTTCATGCTCTTGATGATCGTGGCGCTGAGGCTGCCGTCGTTCTCGAACTGCTCGGCGCAGTAGTGGACCGCGATCCCGGCCTCGCGGCAGATGAACTCGTAGTAGGCGCTCTCGTCGGCGTCCTGGAAACGGCCCCAGCGGCTGACGTCGTAGACCAGGATCGTCGTGAAGTCGGCGCCGCCTGCCCTAACGTCCGCGATCAACTTCTGGAGCGCGTCCCTCCCGTCGAGACGCAAGCCGCTCTTCCCCGCGTCTTCATAGGTGCGAACAATCTCGAACCCGCGCTGCTCAGCATACCGGGCGATGATCTCGGCCTGATTTTCCGTCGAATACTTCTGATGCTCAGTGGACATGCGGACGTACCGAGCTGCAGGCGTTAGTGAGCGCCCCGCATTCGCGTCTTCACTGGAAGCCAATCTCGACATTGCGAATGCCCGGCTCGCCTCATCACAGATGGGGACCTCATCACCCGAAAGGATATTGCGGAGCGTGGCGGGATGTCTTTTCAGAAAACGGACCGAAAAGTTCAGTCCAAAACCGGAAAAACTTTTCACGACAGAGGGCGCTACGATTCACGCCCATTCGCCGAAGTGATCGCGGCCGCGGTGCTTGCGGAATGGGGAGAAACGTCGTCAGCCCGCAAAGAGGTCGGGCGCATCACGAGGGCGAACGAGCGAACCGTGAGGAATTGGTTCGAAGGCCGGAACAGCCCGAGCGGCGAAAACCTCGTGTGCCTGATCCGGCACTCGGACGTCGTGCTCGAGACCGTTCTCAGGCTGTCGGGAAGGCAGGAGCTCGTGCAGGTGGCGGCGGTGCTGGAGCTTCGAGACCGGCTCCAATCGATTGTGGTCGCGATCGACGAGCTGCAGGGGGTAAGATAGTGCCGCCCATAGCAAAAGCAGGCACCTCAACAACCTACTTCCCAGCGCAGTATTCAGGCCTCCAAATGGGCCGCTCAGGTAGACGGGACGTTGAGCTTCACAGCCACGCACCCGCTCGGCACCGTCACCGCACATCGGTGTTTCGCGCGCGGGCCATCCAAGGCGCGGCTTCGGACACTGCTACGTCTGAGGGTCTCGCGGGCCCTATGCAGAGCTACGCCGGTGGACTTTTGATTGCGTCCTCGGACCTCGCAAACTAGACGATGTTCGCACTTCCGGCGTGGGAATTTAAGTTGGGGCACCCGTGAATCCGTCGTCGGCGTTGGTCAATCGCATCTGGCGCCTTTGTACCCTTCTGCGGAAGGATGGGGTTACATATCAACAGTATGTAAATGAGATTACATACCTCATCTTTCTGAAGATGATGAAGGAACGGGGGCTTGAGGACAGGCTCCCGGCGGCGTGCCGTTGGGACAGACTTCTGCAGTCTAAAGACGGCCTTCTGGAAGCCTACAAAGATATTCTCAAGGGGCTGCGCTCCGCGTCGAATACGGAAGACAACCTCGCGATCGTCTTCTCCGATGCGAGTACGATCGTCCGCGACGAGAACAATCTTCGAGCCCTGATCGAAGCCATTGACGAGCTGCCCTGGTACGACAATGGCCGGGACAACTTTGGAGACATTTACGAAGGCATCCTAGAGAAGAACGCCGAGGAGTCGAAGCGTGGTGCCGGACAATATTTCACGCCGCGCGTGATAGTGGACGCCATTGTAGCCGCTATGCGGCCGCAGGCGGGGGAAACGGTGCAAGATCCTGCAGCTGGAACTGGCGGATTTTTGATCGGCGCTGACGAATATCTCCGTGGACAGTCATCTGATTCCATTGGAAGTCGCTCGCGCCCCCGTCCCAAGACGCTCAAGTTTGTGGCCATGGAAAATGTGCCCGACACCTATCGCCTTCTACTCATGAACCTGACGCTGCACCAGATCGACACAAGCAAAATCTATTTGGGCGACACCCTCTCTAAAGATCACCTGAAACTGCAAGCGGCGGATCTTATCCTATCCAACCCTCCATTTGGCCCGGCAGGCGGCCGGCCGACTCGAGACGATCTGGAATTCACCGCTGCGGTATCCAACTTCCAACTCCCGTTTGTCGAGCATTGCCTAAGGGCGCTTAAACCGGGCGGACGTGCCGCCATCGTCGTGCCGGACAACGTCCTGTTCGAAGACGGCAGGGCCCGCGATCTTCGTCGCTACATGCTAGACGAATTCCATCTGCACACGGTTCTCCGACTGCCCGGTGGCATATTCTATGCCGCCGGCGTCAAGACAAACGTGCTGTTCATAGGGAAGCCGGCGCATCAAAAGGACCGCCGCACCTGGATCTACGACCTGAGAAGCAACATGCCGACTTTCGGCAAGTCGGCTCCGCTACGCGACGCGGCCCTCGCCGAATTCGTGACCTTCTATGGCAAGCAGAGCGACGGGTCGGATCGGAAGGACCTCGAGGCTAACGCTCCCAGCGCCCGCTTCAGAGAGTTTAGCCGCGAAGACCTCGCTTTGCGCGACGACGATCTGGACATCTTATGGCTAAAGGACGCGGGCGCGTCGGCCGAGGACGATCTGACTGACCCGGCGGCAATTGCTGCCGCTATGTCCGGCCACCTTCGACTGGCGATGACTGCGTTGGACGAGATCGCCGAAAGCCTGAAGCAGACCGTGGCTGCAGAACGCTCATGACCGGGCGCTGGCGCGTCCCCACGTCATGGCGTTGGAAAGCCCTGCGGGATATCGGGATCGTTGTCGGCGGTGGCACGCCCAACACGCGCGTGGTTGGCAACTTCGATCCTGACGGGACGCCCTGGATTACTCCGGCGGATCTGTCGGGATACTCAGGGGTCTATGCTTCCGGCGGCAAGCGCTCTTTGAGCGCTCGAGGACTCGCGTCCTCCGGGGCAACCGTACTCCCGCCAGGTTCGGTTATGTTCTCATCGCGCGCGCCAATCGGTTACTGCGTGATCGCAGAGAACGAGATCGCCACGAGCCAAGGCTTTAAGAATTTAATCCTGAATGCGGCGATCTCGCCGGAGTACGTTCGAGATTATCTGCTCGCCTCAGTCGACTACGCGACCGCCAACGCTCGGGGCACTACCTTCAAAGAACTTTCGGGCGCAAAATTCGGATCGCTGCAGATCCCAATCGCGCCACCGCAGGAGCAGCTCCGCATCGCCGCGCGCCTCAAAGAGGTGAATAGTCGGATCAGGCATGCCAACGCCGAAATCGTGGCAACACGGGACACGATCCGCAAACTTCGCACCGCTGTCCTTCGAGCTGCCTTTTCAGGTCAGCTGACGCACGACTGGCGCCGCAATGGTGTTTTCGAACCGTCTGCCGATCTCGTGGCACGCACCCCTGAAATTGAAGCGACGGTAGGGGGCCGGGCCGCGACCGACCGGGTAGTCGAGGGTGGGGTGGCCCTGCGCATAAATGGAAGTGAACCCCCTTTGCCCGACGGATGGTCGTGGCAATCCCTGCTTCGGTTGGCGAAACAGGAAACTGGCCACACGCCAAGCCGAGCGACGCCGGCATATTGGGACGGTGGAGTGCCCTGGGTTGGAGTGAAGGATGCGGCCAGCCACCACGGCCGCGTTATCAATGCAACGCTTCAAACGATCAGCGAAAGCGGTCTGGAGAACTCATCGGCACGTCTCTTGCCCAAGGGTACCATCTTGCTGTGCCGGACCGCAGCTTCGATCGGCCACGTCTGCCGGCTTGGCCGCCCCATGACCACCAGTCAGGACTTCGCGGCCTGGGTGTGCGGCCCCGCGCTCAACCCTGCCTATTTGATGTACCTGTTGATGGGCGAACGTGATCTCCTCAAGCGACTCGGGCGAGGCACTGCTCACCCGACCGTCTACCTTCCCGAGATCAGGGCTTTCTCCATCGCCCTGGCGCCCCTCGACGAGCAGGCGGAAATCGTGTCTCGATTGGATGTGCTGTTCGAACGGCTGGCGCGCATCGAAACTGAGGTCAATGCAGCCGCGAGCCTCGCGCCCAATTTCTCGAGACGGCTCTATGACTGCGCCTTCCGCGGTCAGCTGGAACGCCAGCTGCCCGATGACGACGATGTCGACGCCGCACTTGCCCAGCATGCAACGGACTTGGAAGAGAATATGCCCAAAAGACGCGTGGCCCAGCGAGGCGCGCCCAAGGCAAATGACTCTACGCTCGCGGACCAGCTGGCTGCGAAATATGACGTGTGGCCCGCATCCGGATACTCCTTCGAGGACCTGCGGGAAACTTTGAACGGCGCTTATGATGATGTGCGAACCGCCATCTTCAACGAGTTGCGCGCCGGGCGTCTGATGCAGCGGTTCGATGAACGTCGCCGTCTGATGGTCTTCGTCAGGGGGGACGAATGAAACTCTCTCTCGTCGAAGTACATTCCGCCGAGACCTGTGGGGGATTGCTGGATGGCCTTCGGGTGGCTTTGCGGCGGCCGCCCCGCGAAGGTCATGATCGCTTCGATCCGGTCTGCCTGATCGGTCCAAACGGAGCGGGAAAATCTCAGCTGCTGCAGATCATCGCCGAGGCTTTTCAAGCCGCCTGGAACGTTGCCAGCCAGGCGCAGGAGCGAGAAGCGGCCAATGATTCACTCCGTTTCACGATCGAGTATCAGATCGGCGTTGAAAAGGAGATTGTGGACGTCCGGATCGCCCGCACGCTCGACGACCAAAATCCACGCATGTTCACAAAGCTGAATGGGAACTGGTCTGAAGTCGATCTAGCAACGGCAGGCCAGAAATTCCTGCCCGCGGTAATCGTTGGCTACACCTCAGGAGAAAATGAAACTCTAAGCCTTCCCTTCCTTGTAAGCCGTTCCTCTTATGCGGACGAGGTTGCAAAGAACGCCAAGACTGCGCACAAGGATACCGACGCGCCCGAGCCGCGATTGATGCTGATCGACTACGGCACGCATTTCGAGGTCCTGCTGGCCAATTTGCTGCTCGGTGAGGCAGACGTCCGTAACAAGCTGCTGGCGGCCCCCAAGCTTAACGACATCTCGTCGTTCCGGTGCGTCATCCAGCTTGCGCACGGAGCGGCACCGACAGCGTCATCGGAGACCAAGAAGAAGGTCGGACGTAGCAAGCAAGTCGAATTGACGGAGGAATTGGATCTTATCATCCAATCACTCCAGCGAGCCGCGACCACTTGGCATTATGACGAGAAGAAGGACACCTATGTTCTAGACTTCCTTGTCGATGGCCAAACGCGGGCTGCGTTCAACTTCTTCTTCACCAGCCCGCTCAATCTCTACCGATCGCTCCACAAGATCGCGATGCTAAATGACCTCGCTCTGTCCAAGGATGCACGTGACCGGGTACGCAGAGCCGTCAACGAGCGGCGGTTCGCCAGTCGGCTCCCCGAACCAACGGACGATGACAAGATCTTCCGCTTCGAACAGGTCACCTTCCGTTCAGGCAACGATGAAGTGGACTATGCATCGCTCTCAGATGGCGAGCATCAACTTGCCCAGATCCTCGGGGTCTTTGCGATGGTCGACCATGACAACGCTCTCTTTCTGCTCGACGAGCCTGAGTCCCATTTCAATCCTCAATGGCGGATCAAGTTTGCAGAGCGGATCCAGGCCGTGCGTACAGAGACGGCGAACGGCAGTCGGCAGGAAGTCATATTGACCACTCACGCGCCGTTCCTGCCCTCAGACCTCCCCAAAGATTCCGTGCGCATACTGAGCCGAACTGCGGATGGACGGCTGCAGGCTCGAATTCCCGAAGAGGAAACCTTCGGCGCCAGCTTCGACCGGATCTTGGATGTATGTTTTGAGATTACGCCTCCGATCGCCAGCGCCGCGCGAGATGAAATTAGCAAGATGTTCGAGATCACAAATCCGGACGAACTTGAAGCGGCGATCGCGACTCTGGGAGATTCCAGCAAGAAGGCCTTGTTAGTCGGTCGGCTCGCTCGACTTCGGTCGCCACTCTGATCCGATGTTGTTCTACTACTCAGCGGCCGCGGCAAACGACAACAACTGGCTTCACAGCTGGTTCGTGACTGCGCTCACCTCGTGCATGGATGCCGTCGATGCCGCCCAGCACCTTCCTACTTGGGACTTAATTACTGTTGGGCACGTCGCTGAGTTGGCGAATCGGCCAGTCGTGGAGGAAGAGTTCTTCGCCCTAGTCGATGCCTACCGCGAGTCCACACCGGGCGAACGAGTGACGACGCGGGAAGCCCTAGTGAGTCAGAATGATATCGGTCACGTCTGCGCAACCGGCGTCTGCCTGCGCAATTCCGACCTACCTGTATCAGTCAGAGAGGCCGCCGTCGCATTTGGTGAACGCCTGTTCTGGCTCGTAGGCCAACTGGGCATCCGTAAGACGCACTACGAACAAATCTGGGCTGCGCTTAAGGACAATGTCTGTCCGTTCTGCGCCCTCTACGACCTGGAGCATCCTGAGCTGCCGGCGGAGGATCTGGACCACTATCTCTCTCGCAAAATCTATCCCTTCGCGGCGGGCAACCTGCACAACCTCGCGCCGATGTGTTCGCGGTGCAATATGGACTACAAGAAGGCCAAGGATGTCTTATCCGGCGCAGGCGGCGAGCAGCGCCACTACCCCTACGACGTCGCCGCCCCCGGCGCGGTTGAACTTCGCGGAAGCCGCTTCTTTGAGAATGGGGATGACCAGCCTCCAGAATGGGTCATATCGCTGAGTCCAGAGGCGAAAGCTGATGAGTGGGATCGCGTATTCGAGATTCGCAAGCGATACAGGCTTAACGTTCTCGACCGGCGATACCTGGAGTGGTTGAGCCACTGGGTAGAAGCCCTCCCTGGAGAAGACTTTTCACCGGCAACATTGTGCGACAATCTTCAAGTGTCGTCGGAAGGTTGGGCGCGACTCGGACTCCAAGACAAATCGTTCCTCAAGGTGGCCTATCTCGACTTGGTTCGCGAGGTTCTGCTTGAGGACACAGCGGAAAGTCACCAACTGCTCTCCGTAATACTCAGCCTTATTTCGATGCGTCGAGACCCAGCAGCCGCCTGACCGCCTTCCAAAGCGACTTTCGAACGGCGAAATGGCAGAGCAGTGAAGGCCAGCCAGAGATCACGGGCTCACCAGACGCCCGCTTCACCTCGAAAACCGCATTGCCGGCGACGGATCATTTCGCCCTCAGTGCCGAGCATGCTTGCCAGCATGCTCGGAGCAAGACCGCAGACGGAAACGCACTACGTCGCAAAGGCCTGATGCGATGCGCGATGCAAAAGCTTCACGCATCAGGCCATTGCGAGACTCACCTCAGCAGCCATACCGTTCTGTGTGGAAAGAAATCCGTTCAATATCGCCAGCTACGCCCTGCTGACCCTGATGGTCGCGAAGGTGTGCGGGCTGCAGGCGGGCGAGTTCGTCCACACCCTGGGCGATGCGCACCTCTACCTGAACCACCTCGACCAGGCGCGGTTACAATTGTCACGTGACCCGCGTCCCCTGCCGGTCATGCATATCGCCGACCGCAGCGACCTGTTCGCCTTCGAATACGAAGATTTCAAGCTCGAGGGGTACACCGCCCACCCCTCGATTTCGGCGCCCATCGCGGTCTAGCCCGATGAAGCCGCCGCTGACCCTCAGGGAAGTCACGGAGTCCGCGGCGGAGATCTCAGACATCTATGCCGGCAAGTTCGGCATCGCGCGCGACGACGACTGGTACCTGCTGAAGCTACAGGAAGAGCTGGGCGAGCTGGCCCAGGCGCACCTGCGCCTGTCCAGCCGCGGGCGGGGCGAAGCCAGCGAGCACGACCGCGCGGACGAGGCGGCCGACCTGCTGTGCCAGGTCCTGCTCTACTGCCGCCGCTTCGGCATCGACCCCGACGCCGCGGTCCGCCGCAAGTGGCTGCAGTGGCTGGAGTCGGCGGCCTGACCACTTGCGAACAGCAGCTTCGTAACGAGCATCACGACGAATCGCGGGGCGACCTTGAAGCGTAGAGTTCTGTTTGCGGCCGCATGCGCCGCGCTTTCCGTCGCCGCGACCACCGCCGCCGCCAGCGAACAGACCGACCGACTGGCGCAATGCCTGGTCGACAACGCGACGCCGCGAGATCAGGCCGCCCTGGTGAAATGGATGTTCTCGGGCATGTCCATGAACCCCGCGCTGAAGTCGATGGCCGCGCTCTCGCCCGAACAGCGCGACGAGATCAACCGAAACCTGGCGGCGCTGTTCGAACGCCTGATCCTGAAGGACTGCCGCGCCGAGATGGTGGTCGCGTTAAAGACCGACGGGAACGCCGCCATCCAGAGTGCATTCGCCGTCATGGGTCAGCGCGCCGCGCAACAGCTGATGTCCGATCCGGCCTCCAGCGCCGAGTTGGACAAGATGTCGGGCTACCTCGACCAGGCGAAGTGGGCCGAGCTCATGAAGGAGATCGGAACGCCGGGCGGCAAGGGCGCCGAGAAGCCGTAGCCGCCGACCGCTACTTCCGAACGAACGCGCAGAGCTTCGCGCCGTCCGGATCGCGGACGTAGGCGGCGTAGAACACCGGATCCATGCCTTCACGTACGCCGGGCGGGCCTTCGCAGGTACCGCCCTGGGCCAGGGCCGCGGCGTAGAAGTCGTCGACCGCGATCCGGTCGCGGGCGCGGAACGCCAGCATCGTCCCGTTACCCCCGGAGGCGTCGCCGCGATCGAACGGGCGCGTAAGGAAGAACGGTGCGGGATCGTCCGGCTTGGCATAGCCGGTCCAGGTGGGACTGGTCGTCGTGCGTTGGCCGCCCAGCGGGGCGAACACAGCGTCATAGAACCGGATCGCGCGATCCATGTCGTTCACGCCCACGGTCGAATAGGCGATCATGCTCGAACCCTCCCCGGCGGCTTCTGGCGAGCTGCACGCCATGACCATAGCGCGGTTTGGCGGCTTGCGGCGGCGCAGGTTAGAGACAATCCATGTCCCAGATCGTCCTCGCCGCCGGCCCCATCGCCCGCGCCCGCAACGGTGTCATCGGTCGCGATGGAACGCTGCCCTGGCGCCTCAAGTCCGACCTGGCGATCTTCCGCGCGATCACGATGGGCAAGCCGGTGATCATGGGCCGCAAGACTTGGGAGAGCCTGCCCAAGAAGCCGCTGGTGGGCCGCACCAACATCGTGCTCAGCCGCGATGGCTCTTTCGAGCCGGCGGGCGCTCTGGTCTGTGAGGACTTCAGCGAGGCCGTGGCCATCGCCAAGGAGCAGGCCGAGGAGGATGGCGCGCGCGAGGTCTGTGTGATCGGCGGCGCGTCGCTGTTCGAGCTGGCGCTGGTCAAGGCCCGTCGCCTCTACCTCACCGAGGTGGACGCCGAGGTGGAGGGCGACGTCACCCTGTCCCCTATCGACGAGAGCCGCTGGACCGAGGTTCGCTCGGAACGCCACGAGGCCTCGGAGGTGGACGAACACCCCTTCACGCTGCGCGTGCTGGAACGCTGACCCAAGAAAAAAGGGTCTGCCCGGTGGGGCAGACCCTGAGGGAGGAACCCCTTCGCGGGTGTCTCAGTACGCGAAGGTCACGGAAGCCCCGTAGGTGCGAGGCTGACCCGGGAAGCGGACCACGACGTTCGCGTTCGAGCTGACGGCGGTCCAGTAGTAGGTGTTGGTCAGGTTGCGGACCCACAGCTGGGCGCTCCAGCGATCGTCCCGCCGATGGACGCCGAGGCTGGCGTTCACCAGGCCGAAGTCCTTGATCACGAAGCGCGGGTCGCCTTCCAGATCGGCGTGGCTATCGTCCTGCCAGCGGGCGTTGACGGCCGCCTGCAGGCCCAGGTCGCCGGTCAGGTCGCGGCTGTAGAGCGCGGTGATCGCCCCCGACCGCTTGGGGCTATAGAGGAACGGCGCGCCGTCGAAGTCCTGCGACTTGCCGGCCGAGTTGATGCCGACATAGTCCTGCACCTCGGTGTGCAGCAACGTGCCCGACGCGATGACCGTGAGCTCCGGCGTCAGACGCCAGGTCACCTCGCCGTCGATCCCATAGGCCTTGCCCTTGGGCACGTTCTGCAGCCGCGACAGCGCGGTGTAGATCGGGTCGGCGAAATAGACGCTGAGCTGCTTGTCCTCGTAGTCGTAGTAGAAGCCGCTGACGTTTACCTGCATCCGGCGGTTCAGCAGGCCCGCCTTGATCCCCGCCTCGTAGGCCGTGAGCAGTTCCTGCTTGGCCGGGGCGTTCTGGGTCGAGATGTTGGCCGCGTTCACCGGCGTGGCGCCGGCCTTGGCGCCGCGCGAGACCGAGCCGAACAGCAGGATGTTCTCGGCCGGTTTCCAGTCCAGCGCCACCCGCCAGGCGATGTTGTTCTCGTCCAGCTTGGAGATCACCGGCCCGAAGCTGAGCGTGGTCGGGTTGAAGGTGTTGCACTGGTTCGCCGTGATCGGGGCGACGACAGCGCCGTAGACCTGGAAGAACAGCGCACGGTTCACGACGTTGACGTTGGGCAGCATGCTGCCGTTGAAGTCCCGCGAGCAGCCGTTGTAGTCCTGCTTGTCCTCGGTGTAGCGGATGCCGCCGGTGATCTTCAGCGCCTCGGTGATCTCGTAGTCGGCGTTGGCGAACAGGCTCCAGGTCTTGGTCTCGATGTCGCCGCGGTCCACGTAGGTGCGGAACGACTGCGCCATCCGGGCCGCGGTGTAACCGGCGCTGTTGAACGGCGTCGCCAGCAGGGTCGAGCCCACGAAGCGGATCGTGCCGACGTTCGAGTTCTGGCCCAGCAGGGTGCGGTTGGAGTCGAGGATCTCGTCGCGGGCCACATAGCCGCCGACCAGCCAGTTGGCCTTGTCGGTCGAGCCTTCGATCCGGATTTCCTGCGACAGGGATTCGATATCGCCGCGGGCGTTCTGCAGGAGGATCTCGTAGGGCGCGCCGCTCCAGTCGAAGAGCGCCCGGCGCTTGAGGTCCTGATAGCCGGTCAGGGCGACCAGCCGCATGTCGTCGCTGAGGTCGTAGGCGATCCGCAGCTTGATGGCCGCGAAGTCGTTGTCCTCGCGCAGCGGCCCGGCCAGGCCCGCGCCGGCGCCGATGTCGGCGCTGCGGGCCGCGCGCGGCGCCCAGTCGGCCTGGCTGGCCTTGGTGGGCTGGTTCGCCGCGATGTAGTCCTTCAGGCCGGGCGCCAGGAACGGGCTGTTGGCCGTCGCCGGCGTGAAGCCGATGCCCTGGGCGGCCACGGTGTCGGACTGGTTCTTCCAATAGCTGACCGAAGCGTCGACCGAGAGCCGGTCGTTCGGGGTGAAGGCCAGCGCGCCGCGGACGCCCCAGCGATCGACCGCGCCCTGGCGTTCGCCGCGGGTGTTCGAGACCTGCCAGCCCTTGTCGCTGTTCTCGACCCGGAAGGCGAAGCGGCCGACCAGCCCCGGCGCGATCTGACCGTTCACGAAGCCATCGAGGTTGTAGGTCTTGTAGTTGCCGGCCTCTGCGGTGACCTGAGCCTTGAAGTCGTCGGTCGGCTTGTTGGTCACGAAGTTGACCAGGCCCGCCGTGGTGTTCCGGCCGTACAGCGTGCCCTGCGGCCCCTTCAGCACCTCGACCCGCTCCAGGTCGAAGATCGGGCCGGTCATCATGAAGGGATAGGCGTAGGCGACCTCGTCCACGTAGGTGCCGACCGTCGAGGTGGCTGACAGGTTGATCGTGTTGAAGCCGATGCCGCGCAGCGTGTAGGTCGGCACGCCCTGATAGCTCTGTGAGACCGTGAAGCTGGGGGCGAAGGCCGAGAGGTCCTTGGTGTCGGTGACGTGCAGTTGCTCCAGCACCTCGCCGCGGACCGCCTGGATCCCCATGGCCACGTCGTTGGCGCTTTCCTCGCGCCGCTGGGCGGTCACGACGATGGCGTCGACGGTGGCCGGCTCGTCGGCCGGCGCCGGCGCGGTCTGGCCCCAGGCGGCCGAGCCACCCAGGAGGGCCAGGGCCGAAGCACCCAGCACGAGACGACCGCGGCGGCGGTGAGCGTAGGACATGCAGAACCTCCCCGGGCCGGCGCCGTCTTGGGCGCGCGGCCTCCTGCTGCGGATAAGGATCCGCAAGCTGTTGTTACCCAGCGGCGCAGGTCGCGCCGGCTGATGGCGGGATAGGTGCAGTCGCCTGGACCGCGCGACAAGCTATCGGAAGTGACAGGGTGAAGTATTCGAACGGCCGTTTGTGTCGGATTTCACACGGCGCCTGACCCAGCGTCATTTGGAGACTTGCGCCGCGAACGGCGGGCTGACGCTGGGTCAGGACCGCGCGCGAGCCCCCTCCCTCACGCCGGGGCGCGGACGCTATAGTCGACCCAACGACACATGAGGGAAGGATGCGGCCATGGACTTTGAATTGATCTGCGACGGGCTCGAGTTTCCGGAAGGCCCGATCGCCATGGCCGACGGATCGGTGATCCTCACCGAGATCAAGGGCGAGCGGCTGACCCGCGTGAAGCCAGATGGGACCAAGGAGACGGTCGTGCAGACCGGCGGCGGTCCGAACGGGGCGGCGATCGGACCCGACGGCGCGATCTGGATCACCAACAACGGCGGCAGCTTCGAGTGGATGGATCAGGGTGGCCTCACGATCCCCGGCCCAACCCCGCCCAGCCATGTCGGCGGCTACATCCAGCGCTATGACCTGAAGACCGGCAAGCTGGAGACGGTCTACGACAGCTGCGACGGCAAGCGGCTGGTGGGCCCCAACGACATCGTCTTCGACAAGTCGGGCGGGTTCTGGTTCTCGGACCACGGCTGCTCCACGCCCGACGGGCGCAAGAACGGCGCGCTCTACTATGCCAAGACCGACGGCAGCCACATCAGCCAGCAGCGCGGCCACCTGATCGCCCCCAACGGCGTCGGCCTCTCGCCCGACGAGAAGGTCGTCTACCTGGCCGACACCCAGCTGGCCCGGCTGTGGGCGTTCGACGTGGCGGAGACCGGGCAGCTGGCGCCGCCCGAGGGCTTCGCGCCCGGCCGGATCGTCGCCAACCTGCCGGACTTCTGCTTCCTGGACAGCCTGGCGGTCGAGGCCTCGGGCAAGGTCTGCGTGGCCACGATCATCAAGGGCGGGATCACCGCCTTCGACCCCAGCGGGACCACAGAGCACTATCCGGTGCCGGACCTGGTGGTGACCAACATCTGCTTCGGCGGCCCGGACATGACGACGGCCTGGATCACGGCGTCAGCCACGGGCAAGCTGTACAAGACCACCTGGCCGCGGCCGGGCCTGAAGCTGAACTTCAACGCGTGAGGCGATGGATCGGGTTGAGTTGATCTGTGTCGCGGTCGCCGTCGGCGTGATCGTCGTGGCTATTGTTGTCGCGGTGTTCTGGCGTCCGTTCGCCTCAATCAGCCCCAGCGATAGCAACAGCGATCGGAACTATCGTAGCGACATCGGCCCCTGACGGGATCGGGCGGTGGCGACAAGCCACCGCCCTCTTGTCCTAGTACAGCTTCGCCAGCGCCGTACGTTCGAAGGCGGTGAGTTCGCTGTGGCGGCCTTCGCGGATCTTCACGACCCACTCGGGGTCCTGGAGCAGGGCGCGGCCGACGCCGACCAGATCGAAGTCGCCGCGGTCCAGCATGCGTTCCAGCTTGTCGATCGAGGCCGGTTGCGAGCCTTCACCGGCGAAGGCGGCGATGAACTCGCCCGACAGGCCCACCGACCCGACCGTGATGGTCGGCACGCCGGTGATCTTCTTGGCCCAGCCGGCGAAGTTGAGGTCGCTGCCTTCGAACTCCGGCTCCCAGAAGCGGCGTTGCGAGCAGTGCAGGATGTCGGCGCCGGCGTCGACCAGGGCGCCCAGCCAGGCTTCCAGCGCCTTGGGATCCTTGGCCAGCTTCACCTCATAGTCCTGCTGCTTCCACTGGCTGATGCGGATGATCACCGGATAGTCCGGCCCCACCGCCTTGCGGACGGCCTTGAGGATGTCGCTGGCGAAGCGTGCGCGGCCCGGCAGGTCCTTGGCGCCATAGGCGTCCTCGCGAACGTTGGTGCCGTCCCAGAAGAACTGGTCGATCAGGTAGCCGTGGGCGCCGTGCAGTTCGATGGCGTCGAAGCCCAGGCGCTTGGCGGCGGCGGCCGCGTCGGCAAACGCGCGGATGGCGTCGGCGACCTCGGCGTCGGTCATCGGCTCGCCGAACTTCTTCTCAGGACGCGACAGGCCGGACGGGCTGTCGTAGGCGCCGGGGGGCGACCAGTCCTCGCTGCGGGTCTTCACCCCGCCCACGTGCCAGAGCTGGGGCGCGATCAGGCCGCCGCCCTTGTGGACCTCGGCGGCCACGTGGCCCCAGGCGGCCAGCTCCTTGTCGCCGTGGAAGCGCGGGACGTTCGGATCGTTCAGCGAGGCGGGGCGGTCGACCCCAGTGCCCTCGGTGACGATCAGGCCGACCTGGTTCTCGGCGCGGCGTCGGTAGTAGGCCGCCACCTCGTCGGTCGCCACGCCGCCGGGCGAGAACGAACGGGTCATCGGCGCCATGACGATGCGGTTGGGCAGGGTCAGGCCCTTGAAGGTGAAGGGCGTGAACAGAACGTCGGAAGCCATGCGATCCCCGTGGGTGAATTCAAACGGATGTTTAGCGAAAGGGTGACGTTACGCCAGGGAGAAAAGCTGGGGGCGCGGTGCGAGCCCAACGCCCCCGCCGTCGGCTTCGCTGCCCCCCGCTTCGCTGGAGGAGGAACTAACGCCCCGGTCCCAGCAGCGCCGCGCGGCGGGCCAGGCTCTCGGGGGACCACTGCGTCTGCATGTCGTAGTAGATCTCGAAGGCGGGGGCGTCGTCGGGCAACTGAACCCAGGGCAACTTCGAACGGGTGAAGATGTGGGCGTCGGGCTTCAGCGCGGCGCGGTCGTCCAACGTGGTAGCGCGCAGGAAGCTCATCACCTTGCGGTCACCGTAGTCGGACCAGATGGTCGTGCCGCAGTCCGTGCAGCGATAGACCAGGTGCGGGCGGCCGCTGTCGGTGGGCATGGCCGTGGGCTTCAGCTCGCCCGACAGCACCTCGATCCGGTCGGTCTCGATCATGGCGTTCACGACGAAGGCGCTGCCCACCTGGCGCTGGCAATCGCTGCAATGGCAGCAGTTCACAAACATCGGCCCGGAGGCCAACCGGTAGCGCACCGCCCCGCACGCACATCCACCCTGCAATCCGTTCATCGACCCCTCCACGCTCCAAGTCTTTCAAGATTGAAAGTTGACGCAGGCGTCATCTTTCTTGACTCGTTGACCTTGGGGTATCATCGTCCCCAACGACCGAAATGCGGGCGCTTCAGACCCGCCGCCAGGAGGTAACCCATGGACGACGCCTCGATCGACCCGAAGCGCGCGGCTCGCGACGCGGCCTATGCGACGCCGCTGGACCAGATCGATCCGTCGGATCCCGAACTCTTCCGGTCCGATACGATGTGGCACTACTTCGACCGCCTGCGGAAGGAAGACCCCGTTCACTGGGCGGTGTCGCCGCACGAGGACGTGGGCGGCTACTGGTCGGTGACCAAGTACAACGACATCATGGCGGTGGACACGAACCACCAGGTGTTCTCGTCCCAGCCGATCATCGTACTGCCCGATCCGGCCGAAGACTTCTCGCTGCCCATGTTCATCGCCATGGACCAGCCCAAGCACGACGTGCAGCGCAAGACCGTCAGCCCGATCGTCGCCGGCCCGAACCTGGCCAAGATGGAGCCGGTGATCCGCGAGCGCGCCGCTGCGATCCTGGACAGCCTGCCGATCGGCGAGGAGTTCGACTGGGTCGACAAGGTGTCGATCGAGCTGACCACCATGACGCTGGCCACGCTGTTCGACTTCCCGTGGGAAGACCGCCGCAAGCTGACCCGCTGGTCGGACGTGGCCACCGCCGGCCCGGAGAGCGGCCTCTTCAGCTCCACCGATCCCGAGGTCGCCGAGCAGGAGCGCCGGCAGGAGCTGTTCGAGTGCGTGGACTATTTCATGCGGCTCTGGAACGAGCGCGTGAACGCCCCGCCGCAGTCCGACCTGATCTCCATGCTCGCGCACGGCGAGAGCACGCGGAACATGGACCGCATGGAGTACCTGGGGAACCTGATCCTGCTGATCGTGGGCGGCAACGACACGACGCGCAACACGATCACCGGCTCGGTGCTGGCGCTGAACCAGAACCCCGACCAGGACCGCATCCTGCGCGCCGACCCGGAGAAGATGATCCCGAACATGGTGTCGGAGACCATCCGCTGGCAGACGCCGCTCGCCTACATGCGTCGCACGGCGCTGGAGGACTACGAGCTGGGCGGCAAGCTGATCAAGAAGGGCGACAAGGTCGCCATGTGGTACGTCTCGGGCAACCGCGACGAAGAGGTCATCGAGCGCCCGAACGACTACTGGATCGAGCGGCCGCGCGTGCGCCAGCACCTGTCGTTCGGCTTCGGCATCCACCGCTGCGTGGGCAACCGCTTGGCCGAGCTGCAGCTCAAGATCATCTGGGAAGAGATCATCGCCCGCTTCCCGCGGATCGAGGTGGTCGGCCAGCCCAAGCGCGTCCTGTCGTCCTTCGTGAAGGGCTACGAGTCCCTGCCGGTGATCATCCCGACCAAGAACTAGGGGGCGGCGTTTCCCCTGCCCTGTTCGTCATGGCCGGACCTGATGCGGCCATGACGAGCGGCGGCGCAGCGCGGCACCGGTCAGGCCGAAGCCGGCCAGCATCAGCGCCCAGGCCGCGGGTTCGGGAATGGCGGCCGAGGCGACCGGCCTGACGGCGAAGGTCAGATAGCCGCCGCCGGGGCCGGTGGCGACGCCTGAGAGTCGCAAGCTGTAGTCGCCGGCCGCGAGCGTATCGCTGAGCTGCCCGGGACCTTCCACGAGCGATGGCGAGGCCGCGGAAAGGCGCAACAGCGGCCCGCTGGGCGGTGAAGTCAGGAGCTGGTCGATCAGGTCGAGCAGCCGCTCCCGCTGGGCCACGATCTGGCTGACCCGGAGCTGCTGAGTCTGCGCCGCCACGTCGTCGCCGTTTTGAACATAGGTCTGCAGCAGCTGAATCGCCGCCGTCAGCTCGGCGTCAATTCGAGCGATCGCCTCGATGGACAGGCTGAGCGCCGTGGGAGCACTGGTGGTCGGCGGGCTCGGGTCCGGCGTGGACTTGAGAAGCGACAGCGAGCTGGTGAGAGCGCCGCCGAAGGCGAAGTCCGTCTGTATGACCGAGAAGCTCGCCGCGCTCGCCAGCGAGAAATTGTAGACGGTGTCGACCTGGCCCGGGGGCGAACGAGAAGGTCTCGACCTTATCGCCCAGCAGGGGCCCGAGATTGATGGCGGCGAAGGATGGGCCCGCGTAGCAGATCGCGGCCGCGCAAATGGCGAATGCCTTGAACATATTCATCTTTCGTCTCTCCCCAGCCGACCTCTGAGGCGCCCCGCGGCGCCGGATGGCGGCCCGCGCCGAGGGACCCCGGCGCAACCACCGCCCTATTGATGGATCGAGAGCCGGCTTTATTCCCGAGACGGGGCGGATTCCCTGTGAGCCCGGGTCGCCCGGCGTGTCCCCAACCCGGCGGGAATAAAATCGCGCGCCGACCCATCCTCACCCTCGCGACGCTGGAGGGGCTTCATGGTGACGATCGATGCAGGACGGCCGCGGGGCGACGTGAGCCACGGCTTCTATCTGGCCTGGTCGCTCTTGATGGCGGCGGTGTTCGTCGGCGGCTTCTCGACCACCGTGCCCGACGACTTCACGGCGCGGCCGGGGCTGCCGCTGCTGCTGCATGTGCACGGAGCGGTCTTCACCTGCTGGGTGCTGCTGATCGTGGCGCAGCCGGCCCTGGTGACCGTCGGCGATCTTCGCCGGCATCGGCTGTTGGGTTACGCGGGCGCCGCGCTGGCGGCCGCCATGGTGGTGATGGGGATCGCGGCCACCGTGTTCACCATCGCCAAGCATCACGTTCCGCCGTTCTTCCCCAAGGGCGTGTTCCTGGTGATGAATGTGCTGGGGATCCTGGTCTTCGGAGGATTGGCCGCCGCCGCCGTAGTC
>Ga0209026_1000628_pt1 | contig 22181 bp, 18 predicted proteins | sample AraplaCL_Col_mCL_FD_184262 | JGI IMG/M metagenome (GOLD analysis project Ga0209026, IMG submission 184262) | Arabidopsis root microbial communities from the University of North Carolina, USA - plate scrape CL_Col_mCL (SPAdes) (version 2) | ecosystem: Host-associated > Plants > Roots >... | reverse complement strand
TCTTGGTGTTATTGCTTGCCAGACGTCTGATCATTCACCTCTACGGCGCACAAATTTCTGAACCAGCCACGCTTTATTGGGCATGCGGGATTACTGTCGTATGGGCTGCGCACCCCTTGCAAGTCTCTGCCGTCATGTATGTCGTGCAGCGCATGGAACTATTGGGCTTCACCTTCACGCTCCTGGCCCTGCTCACGTATTGGCAGGCTCGTAAGCGGCAGATGCATGGCCAATATGCCTGGCCGTGGTTGCTGCTCTGCGCAGCACTTATTGTCATGGGTTATGGCGCCAAGGAAACCGTTATCCTGGTGCCGGGTTATACCTTGTTGCTGGAGCTCCTCGTATTTCACTTTGAGGCCTCCAAAACTGCCGTCCGGAAAACCTGGAAAGCCACCTATGCGACAGGTGTCATTTCCGCCGTCGCGGTCTCGCTGGTTTACCTGCTGCCTCACTATGCGTCCTCGATCAACTACGCCGGACGCAATTTCGACGCATGGGAAAGAGAACTGACCCAGTTGCGTGCCCTCTGCATGTATCTCGGCTGGAGCCTGCTCCCCCTTCCAAAGTGGCTGCATTTCTATTACGACGACTATCCGGTTTCCACCAGCCTGTTTCACCCCGCAAGTACGTTGCTATGCGGGCTGGTCTTGCTTGGATTACTCGCCTTGGCCGTTGCGGTTCGCCGCTGGCGCCCTTTGCTGGCATTAGGCATCGGCTGGTTCTTCGTGGCGCACGCATTGACCAGCAGCCCCATAGCCCTAGAACTGGTCTTCGAGCACCGCAATTACCCCGCACTCTTCGGCTTGTCGCTGGCTTTGGCGGACCTGGTCCATCTCGCCAGCCAACGCATGCGCTCACGTTTGCCGATCGCCTTGGCGCTCGTCTTCATCGTGAACCTCTGCTTTCTTACCGTCATACGCGCAGCGACATGGGGTAGCCCTTTGCAGCTGGCCATTTCATTGGCGGAGAGCAACCCCGGATCGGTCAGGGCAGCCCTGGATCTTGCCCGCCGTTATGTAGCCATGGCCGATGGCAATCCGACCAGCCCACTTTATGCACTGGGCATGCGGGAATTGCAGCGCGCAGTCCCGCTGCCCGGAGCATCGATACTCCCCGAAGAAGCCTTGCTGACCCAATCCGCTCTACACCCAGGACAAGACCCGACTCCCTGGTGGTTGAGCATGCAACACAAACTTGCCACCGGGCCGCTCATCCCCGACAACTATCATGCGCTATATCACCTGATGGAGCAGAGGCTGGGCAGCATCCCAGAACTTGACGCCAGCCAGCTCGCAAAAGCCTACGCCATTGCCGTTGCCCGCAATCCAAGCCGGATCAGTCTGCGCATGCAATATGCGGAACTGCTGGCACGCGCCCTGAATGCCCCCGCACTTGCCATAGAACAATGGCGGCAAGTTGTGCTGCTGCAAAAAGCAACGCCCGACGACGCCCAAAAGCTGGCCGGCTACCTGATTGACAATCATCGTGCACGCGAAGCGGCGGCCGTCCTCGACGAGGCCGAGACCATACAACCTAGCTTGAAAAGCGACCCCACTTTCAAGGCGCTGCGTACAAAGTTGGAATCTGCTACGACTCCCCGCAGTTAAGGACCGGCAAGCTGACTGCCTTTCGGCTTGATCCTGATTCGGCGCGGGGCAGGTTATGCTTCGAACATGAATATCGTACCCCTCGCCCCCATCCTGTCACTTCCAATTGCTTGCAAACCTAACGACATTGTGACGCCATGAGGCTGAGACGCTGCATTCAAGAGGCGCCTTGCCTCCTACTCATCATCGGTCTGTGCGTAACCTCGCTGGCGTATTGGCCAGGCCTCTATGGCGGCTGGCTATTTGATGACTATCCCAACATCGTCGACAACTCCGGTGTTCTGCCAGACCATGCCAGCGTGGCTGCACTGGTTCGAGCTGCGCTCTCTTCCCCCGCTAGCGACTTCAAGCGTCCGCTCGCCTCGCTGAGCTTCGCCTTGAACTATTTGGTGTCGGGCCTTGACCCGTTCGCCATGAAACTGACCAATCTGATCATCCATCTGCTCAATGGACTGTTGGTCTTCGTCCTTGGGCACATGCTACTGAGAAAGGCAGGTTGGAGCGATAATGAACGATGGACGGGTATTGCCGCCAGCTTGATCGCGATCAGCTGGCTGCTTCTCCCTATCAATCTCACCGCAGTGTTGTATGTCGTACAACGCATGGAGAGCTTAGCCAACCTGTTCGTACTGACGGGATTGATCGGCTACGTTTGGGCACGCCAGCGTGCGTTTACGCGGTCTTACTGGCGCGGCATTACATGTTGTCTGCTAAGTCTCGCCATACCAACAGCCGTAGGCGTTCTGGCCAAGGAAACAGCTGTGATGCTACCTTTATACGCCTGCACTATTGAGGCGTTGCTGTTCGGCTTTCGTACCAGCGGCCCGCGCATCGACAAAGGATTGGCAGGGCTTTTCGGCTTGGTCCTGGTATTGCCGGCGACGATCGGCCTTGCGTGGTTGCTACCACCACTGTTGGGACCGGAGGCATGGGCAACGCGCGACTTCACCATGGGTACTCGCATACTGAGTGAAGCCCGCGTGGTAATCGACTACATAGTCTGGACACTACTACCTACTCCTCATGCACTGTCGTTCTATCACGACAACTTCTTGCCCTCTTCCGGGCTATTTTCTCCATGGGCAACGCTGATCAGCATCGGCACGTTGATAGCGCTAATTGCCCTGGCAGCAGGCCTGCGTAAGCGTGTCCCACTGGTTTCGCTTGGCATCCTCCTATTCATGGGTTGCCATCTGCTTACAGCAACCGCCTTGCCGCTCGAACTCGTCTACGAACATCGCAACTACTTCGCCAGTTTCGGATTGCTGCTTGCGATCGTGCCATTACTGATGTCATTGGATCGATACGTGCAGGGCGCTTCCCCAACAGCTACATGGTTGGGGCGTACCCTGCTTGGCGTCCTGATGGCGCTTTGGGCAATGCAGACCGCCATCTCCGCGATGGGCTGGGGTGATCCACTTAGACTTGCCCAGATGCTGGCCGAGCGGGCACCCGATTCACCCCGCGCCCAATATGAACTGGGTCGCACCTACATCATCTACTCCCAATACGATCCAGCCTCCCCCTTTACCAAGCTTGCCTACGCCCCGCTGGAGCGCGCCGCTGCTCTGCCCAAGGCATCCATACTCCCGGAACAAGCGCTGATCTTTATGAACTCGCGTATGCATCTGCCGATCAAGGCTGCCTGGTGGGACAGCCTGATCGGCAAGCTCAAGGCAAACAAGCCGGGCGTTCAGGATGAAAGCTCACTGGCGGCGCTGACCCAGTGCGTGCGAGACGGGTCATGCGATCTACCCGCCAATCGCATGACGGAGGCCTTCACTGCAGCACTTTCGCATCCAAATCCCAGTGCCCGCCTGCTCGCAAGCTATGGCGACTATGCCTGGAACGTGCTTCGAAACAGAGGGCTTGGCCTAAGCATGACCGAAGCAGCCGTAAAGGTCGCACCAAGCGAGCCAGCCTACCGCATCACACTTGTGAGGATGCTAATAGTGCTTGGAAGCAGGGATGCGATACCGCCTCAAATGCAAGCATTGCGTAGCATGAACATAGGCGGCAGGCTGGACGACAGCATCCATAATCTGCAACAGCAGATTGACGCATCAAAGCCTCCTCCGTCCACATCCTCATCCGACGAAGAAGGCGTACACTGGCGAGCGTCAGATTTTCATTCTTGATAACTCAAATCATCAGCTTGCACCGAATACCCATGAAAGCAATCATCCTGGCAGGTGGGCTCGGCACACGGATCAGCGAGGAAACCACCGTGCGCCCCAAACCAATGATCGAGATCGGCGGTATGCCGGTGCTCTGGCACATTCTCAAGATCTATTCGCACCACGGCATCAACGACTTCATCATCTGCCTTGGCTACAAGGGCTACATGATCAAGGAGTACTTCGCCAACTACTTTCTGCACATGTCCGACGTTACGTTTGACATGTCCACGAACAAGCTGGAAGTACACCACAAGCACGCCGAACCATGGCGCGTCACCTTGGTCAATACTGGCGAGAAGACGCAGACCGGCGGCCGCCTCAAACGCGTGGTTAATTATCTCGACAACGATACATTCTTCTTCACGTACGGCGATGGCTTGGCAGATATTGATATCGGCGCCGAGCTGGCCTTTCACCGCGAAAAAGGTACGCTGGCAACGATGTGCGCCGCACAACCACCCGGGCGTTTCGGTGCGATCGACATCGAGGGGCACCGCATCACACGGTTCGAAGAAAAGCCCGCGGGCGACGGCACCTGGATTAATGGCGGATTCTTCGTGCTCGAACCCGGCGCTCTCGACTACATCGACGACGACTCGACCATCTGGGAACGCGAACCGCTGGAACGCCTGGCGCACGACGAACAACTGTCGGCTTACACGCATCGCGGCTTCTGGCAGCCCATGGATACCTTGCGCGATAAAATCAAGCTAGAAGAGCTCTGGCAGACCGGCACAGCGCCGTGGAAGGTGTGGCCTTGAACCTGTTCGGTAACATCTATGCAAATCGCCGCGTATTAGTCACAGGCCATACTGGCTTCAAAGGTTCCTGGCTGGCGCTGTGGCTGCATGAGCTTGGCGCGCAAGTCGCCGGGCTCGCGCTTGCACCGGACACTTCGCCTTCGCATTGGTCTTTGCTGAATCTTGAGGGCGTGGCTGACCATCGTATAGATCTCCGCGATGGTCAGGCTGTCCATGGAGTTCTGGATGCGTACCAGCCCGAGATTGTGTTCCATCTCGCTGCCCAGCCACTGGTACGACGCAGCTATCGTGATCCTGTGACCACCTTTTCCTCCAATGTGATGGGCTTGGTCAATCTCTTCGAGGCCGTGCGCGCCTGTCCATCGGTACGTGTGCTTGTCAATGCCACCACAGACAAAGTCTATGCCGACCGCATAGGCCCGGAGGGGTGTTGCGAAACCGATCCGCTGGGCGGCCACGACCCCTACAGCAGCTCCAAGGCCTGCGCAGAGCTGGTTTCGGACTGCTATCGCAAGAGCTTCTTCAACACCCCCGATTCCGCGTGCATTGCCACTGCACGGGCTGGCAATGTAATCGGCGGTGGCGATTGGGCCGAGGATCGCTTGGTGCCCGATCTGGTCCGCGCCGCCATCTCGGGGCAAGCACTCAAAGTGCGCAACCCTGATGCCATTCGACCATGGCAACACGTATTGGAACCACTTTCCGGTTACTTGCGTCTTGGGCAGTGCCTTTGGAGTGATGCAAGCTTTGCCGGCGCCTGGAACTTCGGCCCCGGTGCGGCCAGCGAAATCAGCGTGCGCTCACTCACCAAGCAATTGAGCGCACACTGGAACGCGCTGCAGATCGGAACGGATGACGCACTCCATCCACACGAGGCCGCCGCCCTGCGACTTGACGCACGCAAGGCTATCACTCAACTCGCATGGCGGCCGATCTGGAACATCGAAACCGCATTGGCACGGACTGCAGCCTGGTATCGCGACTTCCACGAATCCGGCCGGATCGACAGCGTGAACGACCTCATCGCTTATATCGCCAAGGCCCGGCAACTTGGCCTGGAGTGGGCAGCATGAATCTGCACTCCACTCCGCTTGCTGGTCTGTACGAAATCCACTACACCACCGTCCAAGACACCCGTGGTCGCTTTACACGGCTATTTTGCGAACAAGAGCTTTTGCCCATACGGTCAAACCTGCACTTCACCCAAATCAACCTCTCCGAAACCCGCGGCCATGGCACCGTTCGGGGACTGCATTATCAGATACCACCCGCGGCTGAGGCCAAACTTATCCGCTGCTTGCACGGTCGCGCGTTCGACGTAGCCGTAGATCTGCGTGAGCGCTCGCCAACCTTCCTGCAGTGGCATGCGGTAGAACTGGCCGAGGACAACGACCGCGCCGTCTTCATTCCAGAGGGTTTCGCCCACGGATTCCAGGCACTGACCGACGAAGTTCATCTGCTTTACATGCATACCGCCCCATGGACACCGGCTTGCGAAGCCGGCTTGCGCCACGATGATCCACGGCTGGCGATTACATGGCCGCAATCGGTAACCGGGCTGTCTGACCGTGATCGTGGTTATGCACTGATCGGTGACAGCTTCCATGGAGTGGTGTTATGAAATGCCGCTTTTGCGACACCCAATTGCACGACGTGTTCCTGGACCTGGGCAGCGCACCACCCTCCAACGCCTTTCTAAGCACCTCAGAGCTGAGTGCCCCAGAGCTGTACTTTCCACTGCAGCTGTACACGTGTACCAATTGCCATCTCGTACAGGTAGACGAAGTTCAGAAGCATGATGCTCTTTTTTCCAGCGATTACGTGTATTTCTCTTCGTATTCACGCACCTGGCTTGCGCACGCCGAACGATATGTGTCGCGTGCTGTGGATCGGCTGAACCTTGGATCGCGCGATCTGGTGATGGAGATCGCCTCCAACGATGGCTACTTGTTGCAATACGTCAAGGCACGCGGCATCCCCTGCGTTGGGGTTGAACCTACTGCAAGCACGGCGGCCGCTTCGCGCAGTCGCGGCATCGAAACGCTAGAGCAATTCTTCGGTCAGCATTTCGCACAGGACTTTGTTGCTGCCCGGCAGCAGGCAAGTCTGGTGATCGCCAATAACGTGCTGGCGCATGTACCCGACCTCAACGATTTCGTGGCAGGGCTCAGTGCCGTGCTCACCCCTGAAGGCGTCATTACCGTCGAGTTCCCACATCTCCTGCAATTGGTTGCGCAACGTCAATTCGACACCGTCTACCATGAACATTTCTCCTATTTCACGTACCACACAGTGCAGCGGGTATTTGCCAGCCATGGCTTGCGCATCTGGGACGTGGAAGAACTGCCCACGCATGGCGGGTCACTACGCTTATGGGTTTGCCATGTCAATGCCAACCATCGCGAGACATCGGCTGTCGCAGCGCTTTTTGCCAAAGAGGCTACCGCAGGCATGTTGGACATGAGCTACTACCATGGCTTCCAATCGTTGGCCGACTCCATCAAGAACGACTTTCTGGCTTTCCTGATCGACTGCAAGCGCAACGGCAAGCAAGTCGTGGGCTACGGCGCCGCTGCCAAGGGCAACACCTTGCTCAACTATGCTGGCATACGCCCCGATCTTCTCGGCTATGTGGTGGATGCATCACCACACAAGCAGGGCCGCTATCTGCCGGGCTCACGTATCCCTGTCGTAGCCGAGACACGCATCCGCGAATCGCGCCCAGATTTCGTTGTGATATTGCCGTGGAACTTGCGCGAGGAAATTACGTCGCAACTCGCCTATATCCGCGAATGGGGCGGACAATTCGTTACTGCCGTGCCCGCACTAGGGATGGAATAGACCAATGCTAATCGCCGTATCCGGGGCTAGTGGCTTCATTGGTCAGCAGGTATTGCGAGAGCTACAGTCACGTGCAGTGGACACCGTCGCCCTCAGTCGCCCCGTTACCTACGATTCTTCGCCATCAGCGAATGCCAGATGGGTGGCCATGGATATCGCAAATCCACCATCCGACCCGTTTGAGGCGATGGGCAAGCCAGACGCCCTTATTCATCTTGCATGGGGTGGTTTGCCGAACTATCAGTCCCGCCATCACGTCGATATTGAACTGCCCTTGCAACTGGCATTTCTCACTGCCTGCGTCAGAAGTGGGCTGAAAAAGCTGGTTGTGACTGGAACTTGTTACGAATACGGACTCGCTTCTGGGGAACTCTCAGAGGAGCAGCCAACACGACCATGTACGCAATACGGGCTTGCCAAGGACATGCTTCGCGAGGCGCTGTTTGGCTTACGCGAGCAATACGGCTTCGACCTGGCATGGTTGCGTCTATTCTATCTATATGGCGACACGCAGTCCGAGAAATCCCTCTACCGCATGCTTCTCACGGCGATCAGTCGCGGTGCTAAAACGTTCGACATGAGCGGTGGCGAACAATTGCGCGACTTTCTTCCAGTATATGAAGCGGCGCGCCTTATCGTCGAAATTGCACATCGCGAAAACATCAATGGAGTTTTCAATGTTTGCAGCGGGCGGCCGATTGCCATCCGAGACCTGGTTCAATCCTGGATAGACGCATTAGGCGCGAAGATCGTGATGAATCTAGGACAAATCCCGTACTCCCCTCACGAGCCGATGGCCTTTTGGGGAAGACGAAAAAAACTGGATACCATCATTAGCACTAAGACCGAGACCCCAAAAAAACACGTTCGGCCGGCACAGTCCCACATCATCCATCCCAACGAATCTACGGTAACTTCAATGGAATTCAATCGCGAAGTCGAAGATCGCCTTTTGGCAAACCGACAGGACAAACGACTCCAGGCTGCCTCGCACGAATTCATGGTTGCGTCGACGCAACCAAAATACTCCTACAATTTTTCAATGCTCGGCCGCCCAATCATCCAGTACCCACAGGACATGGTCGCCATCCAGGAGCTGATCTGGAAGATCAAACCCGACCTCGTTGTCGAAACTGGAATCGCCCATGGTGGCTCGTTGATCCTCAGTGCATCAATGCTCGCATTGCTGGATTATTGCGAAGCCGTCAAGACCGGCCAAACACTCGATCCAAAGTCTTCACGCCGCCGTGTCCTAGGCATCGATATTGATATCCGCGCCCACAACCGCGCAGCCATTGAAGCGCACCCGATGTCGCACCATATCGATATGATTCAAGGATCATCCATCTCGCCCGATGTAGTTGCGGAGGCATATAAACGCGCCGCCGGCCATGAGCGGGTCATGGTGATCCTGGACTCCAACCACACGCACGACCATGTGTTGGCCGAACTTGACGCCTATGCCTCTCTGGTCAGCCCTGGTAGCTACTGCGTAGTGTTCGATACCGTGATCGAGGACTTACCTGTCGGCATGTATCCCGAGCGGCCATGGGATGTGGGCGACAGCCCAAAAACAGCGGTGCGCGACTTTCTGTCCCGCAATCACGATTTTGAAGTGGATGAAGACATAGAAGCCAAGTTGCTGATCACGGTCGCACCTGGCGGCTACTTACGCCGGCGCTGATCTACATCAGTGGCCACGCTGCGCATCAATATCCTGTCCAACTATGCCGGCCAGCTCTGGATGGCGGCAATGGGCGTGGCGTTCCTACCCCAATACATCCGCATCCTTGGCATGGAAGCGTTTGGAATGGTGGGCTTAATGCTTAGCTTCCAAGCCATCCTGCAGCTATTTGATTTTGGTATTGGCGGCTCCACCAACCGCGAACTCTCCCGTCGCGCGCACGATCCTGCATTGGCCAACGATACGCGTGATTTGGTGCGCACGTCAGAGACACTGATCTGGTTACTTGCGCTCACAGCAATCCTGTTGGTCTGGAGTTGTAGCGACCCGATGGCTGGCCATTGGCTGCACCTACGCAGCATAGGACGTGGAGAGGCCAGCCACGCCATCACCATCATGGGCATCGCCACCGCGCTGTTTTGGCCGAGTCTGTTCTACGCCAATTGCCTTTCCGGACTGGAGGAGCAGCCGACACTCAACCTCATCAACGCTGTCTTTGCCACATTGCGTTATGCAGGCGTGCTTCTGGTACTGTTGTGGATATCACCATCAATCGAAGCTTTCTTGTGGTGGTATGCCATGGTGGGCGCCTTGCAGTCCTTGACGACGGCAGTCGCGGTGTGGCGAGCATTACCAAAGGGAGATCGCAGAGCACGCTGGCGCGTCGATCAACTGCATGGCAATCGTCGCTTTGCTGGCGGTCTGTTCGGCGTCGGTGTACTGGCATTGAGTGTCAGCCAGCTCGACAGGCTGGTTCTGGCAAGCTTGCGTCCGCTGGAAGATCTGGGTCAGTACACCTTGGCCCTGAGCGTTGCTTCGGGGCTAAGCCGAATAGTGCAACCGATGTTCAACGCACTCTATCCACGTTTCAGCCGCCTGATCGCGCACCACGATACGGCAACATTGCGTGAGTTATATCACCTCAGCAGCCAGTATCTGGCGGTGATGATAGCCGCCGTGTCGATGATGCTGATTGTATACGCGAACGACATACTGTTTCTGTGGACAGGCGATGCGATTGTGGCCAACAAGGTCGCGTTGCCGTTGTCGATTCTCGTGGCTGGATCTGCCCTCAATGGACTGATGAACGTCCCCTATGCCCTACAATTGGCGCACGGCTGGACACGCTTGGCTATGCAGTTGAACGCGGCGTCGCTTCTGTTGGGTATTCCGTTCAGTATTTGGGCCGTGCGGGCGCATGGCACCGCGGGCGCCGCATCGTTGTGGTTACTGGCTAATTTGGTTTCTGTATTAATCGGCATACCCTTTATGCACCGTCGTCTGCTGCGCGGTGAAATGGCCACTTGGTACCTGAAGGACAACATCCCATCGCTCTTGGCATCACTGCTCGTGGCGCTTGTTCTTAGCTTAGTGCTACCACCGCTGCCACGCACTCTTCTTGGGGCGACATTGTTGGCCTTGGTTGGGATTGCAACCTTAATGGCCAGTACACTGGGCGCAGGGACGATCAGGTCTGCGCTATTCAAGCGATTGGCGCGGCATCTCGCATCATAAAAAACACGACTCACGCAGGCTTGAGCAGGTAACCATATTTCGATTGCAGCGCAGCGCGGGAACGGATAATTCGCCGTTCCATCCAGCGATAGGCTACCGTATACGCTTGCTGTGCAATGAGACTGTGCTTGCAACTGGTAGCGATCAGACGCAACAAATACGCTCGACCAATCAAGCCGCAATCTGCATCTAACGCGTCGGCAGCTGCAAGCGCGAAATCGATGCGCCCAGCTGCAAGCGCATTAGCGCCGCGCCGGAACAACATGCGCTCAGCGTCTCCGCGCAGGATAGCCAACGCTTTTTGCCGGAGAGCCGCATCCAAACCAGCATCCATTTCCAACTTCTTCAGCATCCGCTTCCATCCAGGCCAAAATGACGCCAGTGGTTGCGTTGCGCTAAATGAAGCGCTGTTCAGCGTGAATACTGCCGATGGATGCTTTTCGATGATAAACGGATATTTTATAGCCAGGCGGAGTAGATACTCCAAATCGGATGGCCCCATTAGCGCCGTGTCGAACGTTCCGACTTTATCCAATACTTCACGCCGGAATAGAACACCTGTCCATACCGGGGCCATCCCTCCAGTCATCTGCATGAATCCTTCGGGGGGGCTGAACACCCCCTCGCGTGGCCAAGCCTGCACACGCGCGTCATAGATTGTGCCGCATTCGTCGACATTCAAGGTTATACCTGCCCAACACATGGCATCAGGCCTTGAAAAAAGCCCATTCAGAGCGCGACGATAAAAACCGGGCAACAAATAGTCGTCGTCGGAAAGCAACGAGAAATATGGCGTATCCACACGAGACATGCCGAACTCGAAATTGGCCAAACCGCCAATGTTGATCTTATGCCTATGATAAACAATGCGATCATCTTTGCTCGCAAATTCGGCGACAACATCACCTGTTTCGTCACCCGAAGCGTTATCGTATATGCAAACTTGAAGCGGCACGCCATCTTGATCAAGCACACTCTGGATTGCCCGCCTCAACAGCCGTGGGCGTCCGTATGTGGGAATGACGGCCGTAACAAGGGGCGCCGTACGATTCATTGCGCTACGCACTCCGAATGGCATGATTTTTTTCAATCAAGCTTGAATACAAAACAACATATTTATCCAAGTTTGCAGCACTGAAATACCTTAGTGCACGTTCTCGACCAATCGCCCCCTCAGGCTTATCGGTTGATGCCCGTTCACGCAGCTCACGCGCCACTCTGGCTAAAGCATGTACATCACCGGTGGACACCAAAAGCCCACACCCCGCCACAACCTCCGGCAAGGCCGAAGTATTGAATCCAAGAAATGACTTGCCACATGCCATTGCCTCCAGCGCGGTGTATCCAAACCCTTCGTAACGCGATAGGGAAACCACTGCATCACATCCTTGATATTCCCGAATTAATTCAGACTCGCTGATCTTTCCCAACTCGACAATATTGGCGGTAGGCGCTGCAGCTCTTGATTTACCTCCGGCGTACCTTACTTCGAACCCGGGACCAAGCGCCTGCAAGAATGCGGGCAACAAATCGATGCCTTTGCGTCGCGAATGGCTACCCGCCATGAACAGGCGAAACGGCCTGCTATAGTTCACGTTAGAATCAGTTCTCGAAGCGAATGCATCGCCATCAATCCAATTGTGGATCACGGTGATCTGTTCGCGCCCCGAAAATTCCGATACCGTGCGCTTCACGTACTCGGACACCGCGGTGACAGCATGCGCATCCCGAATGGCATGCCGCTCCCTGGGACGGATCAACAGCTCGTGGTAAACAGCCTGCAAGGGCGAGCGAAAAGGGTGATACGCGGGGTCATGTACCAAATGATGCACAGTTACAACGACGGGCAATCCCTTAGGCCAGAACCTTGTGGGCAGCCAGCTGTTCACGTGCACTACATTCGCCCAGACAGGCGGCTCTAGCAGTTGCGCTGCCCACGGCATGTATTCGGCACGATGCGGCAGCCAGCCAATTTCTGCCCGAATACCTTTGGCATTGAGTCCATCACAAAGCCGCATGGCAAACACGTCCGCGCCAGTGCCGGCCCGAATCGTAGGTAGCCAGACCGCCGGTTCACAACTCTGCGTGTTCACACGATTACTCCAATCGCCTTGCGTAAACTAGTGTGCTACGAAATCCATCAAACCGTTCATCGATTTGCTTGCACTCGAACCCCTGCTTTTCAAGATCGTCACGCACGACGCGGAAGTCATAAACATGCAACTGCATGGCCGGCTCGAACAACGGGCGACTGCGCAGCAGGTTACGTAGCCAGTTTGCGGGCGGAAAGCCGTAACGCAAATGCGCCAAACCCCGAGTGATCCGGGAGGCTTCGTATCCGGATAGGATTTGCACGGCCAAAACACCACCCGGCGCCACATGCGTAGCTAGTGAGCGGAGGATATTCCGCCCCCGCCTCCAGGGAATGTGCTGCAGCACGATATGCGAATGCACCAGATCGAAAACACCATGAATGAGGCTCAATCCGTCATCGGACTCAACAAACTCGGCCACTCGGATGCCAACCGCGCTGCAATTGCGCTTCGCCTCGGCAAGCATGGACGGGGAAATATCGACGCCAACTACTCGTTCAATCCGTCGTGCGAAAGGAATCACGAGACGGCCAACGCCACATCCGAAATCCACCGCGGACTCGGGAGAAAACTCTAGATCGAACAGATGCTCAATATTTCGCCACGTGCGGGCAACATGAACTTCGCCGGAAGCGAAGAATTCATCTCTTGATGCAGAAGTCAACGAGTCTGTTTGAAATTTGCCATCGCTGCACACTCCGAAATACGGATTATTAGCCCCCCAGCGCTCCCAATCTCGGTCGGTTCCCATGCAACACCTCGTTCAAGTCATCCTGGTAGGTAAATGCGCATAGCGCCCCGCTACTTCATCCTTGGCTCCTCGCAAATGCATCGGAGCCGTTACCAGCACGAGTGGCATATAGTCAACAGTAAACGGCTTCATCATGGCGTAGAACGGGCAAAGCGATAGATAAGAGTTGGCATGACTCGATTGAATAGCCTGAGCATGGCGTCAGGCATACGCCGAACTAGAGCATCCATCCAGCTACCAGAGTGTTCGATATCCAAAGTCACCCGCAATGCCTCAATGCCCATGTTGGAGATGTCCATGCCCGCATGTCGCATCATGGTTTCCAACTGCCGCATTTGCAGAGGTTCACAATCGTAGGCGCGTCCTTTCTTGCACAAGCGAAGGTAGGGCGTCCGCCATGCTGGCGGCAGCCAACTAAGGAATGCCAGCTTGTAATGTGGTTCAATCAACATCCAGCGATTGGGTACCGCCAGATAACCACAACCACCTGATTTGAGGACACGCCTTAGCTCGTGAAGATGCTCCATCTGGGCAGCATGATCGCCAACGTGTTCGATTACATGATTGCTGAGTACGACGTCAAATGCCTGATCGCAAAAAGGGAGATGCGTGCCATCTGCTCGGAGATAGCGATAGCCTTCCACGACTACCCTATGATCGTGGAGGTCAACTGCATCAACCGTATACTGCAAACTCGCGTGCGTACCGAAGTAGTGCGCGACCCCTCCCGACCCCGTACCCACCTCCAACAGTCGAAACGGCTGCTCACGACTCGCAAGATCGAGTAGCCGCTCGATTTTCATTCCCTTTAGCCGACGCGACGGAAGGTCCAGGTAGGCATGTGCTTGACGTTCAATGTCCATCATTGACTTGCCCCCCCAAACAACACTGCCGAAATTTTATCGCCAAAATGGCCCCAGTCGAAGCGTTCCGCAAAAGCCTTTATGCCCTCGCTTGGCAAAGGATGAGCTAGTAGGGCCAATACTGCATCAGCAAACGCGGCACTATTCCCGAAAGGTACAAGGTGCCCAGATACACCTTCGGCGACCGCATCAATGACGCCGCCGGTAGCATAGGCAACGGTCGGCAAACCGTGAGCCGCGGCTTCGATCGCTACCATGCCAAAACCCTCCGGGTCATTGGGAATGTCACGGACCGGAAACACATGAACGTCCGCTGCCTGATAAATACTTGCCAGCTTCGCACGATCTGTAATGACGCCTACAAATTCCAGGTGATCGGCGACGCCAGCCTTTGCGGCTGCCTCCCGTATGCTTTCCATTGTCTGCGTCTTCGCGTGCAACGAGTTTGTCGGGGGGCCACCCGCCACAACCAACAAGGCGTCAGGGCGACGTTCAAGAATTTTTGGCAACACTTCTACAACGAACTCGCGTAAACCTTTGCGGCTTGTCAAACGCCCAACCGACAACAGAAGTGGGCGTTTTCCCCATTTTTTTTCTAAACGCAAGTTAGCAACCACGTCTCCATTCATTGGGTGATTAGGAATAACGACACCCGGATGGACAATTTTGATCTTTGCGGGATCGACGCCGGCAGTTTCTGCAAGCTGCGCCGTGGCCTGGCTATTGGCCACGATGCAGTCCATTCGCCGCAGTGAAGGTATCCATAATTTTCGATAGAGCGCGTTATCGACAGCCACATCCAGGCCGTGCACGTATGCCGCTGATTTTGCACCGCTTGCGCGCGCTGCCCATTCAGCAATTGGGGCAGTCAAGCCACTCCCGGAGACGACGATATTGGGGCGCCAATCGCGCGCCAGCTTTATCGCCTTTGCCGAGGCATTCAGTAGAAACCATGGTAATGGCTGTAGCGAGACTTCAAGAACCTTGGCGCCATCAGGAATGCCTTCTGTCGACCCATCAGGACCTACTACGCACACAGACGTCCTTTTGGCCAGCTCATCCACCATATGCCAGTTGAGTTGCTCCATGCCGCCCCATAGTGGCGGCATGTTTCGTGTAACGACCAGTACGCGCAACTTCGAAGCATCAATCATCGCGGCGATAGGTGAGCGCTGTGATTTGTTCAGAAACAAGGCCGATAAGGAACACTATGACTGAGGCGCTCCACATCAGCGTACTCATGTTCGTCAGCCTGCCATCATGGAGAAATGTCCATGCATAATTGATGCACCCAAGAAGAAAGAAAATTGCGCTGGCGGGTACAAACAACTTCAACGGTGAGTAGAGTGTGGCGATCTTGAAAATAATCAACAGGAAACGCAGCCCATCGCGCAACGGACGAATGTGGCTCTTGCCGATTCGCTGCGCCGCCTTGATCGGCACATAAGCCACAGGATAAGCGCTGCGGAAAAAGGCCATCGTACTGGTCGTTGGATAGGAAAACCCATTAGGTAGCAGATATACAAATTCGCGAAATTTTTCCGCACGCACCGCACGAAAGCCCGAAGTGAGATCTGCCACCTCATGCCCCGTCATTCGGGTGGCGAGCCAATTGTAAATTGTGTTGGCCACACCGCGACCGAGGCCTGCCTGGCTACCCCAGTCCCGGGCGCCCACTGTCATGTCATATCCCTGTCCAAGCTTTTCGAGTAGCCGATCGATGTCCGCCGGATCGTGCTGCCCGTCACCGTCCATGAAAATCAGGACGTCGCCCTTGGCGACACGAGCACCCCGTTTGATGGCTGCACCGTTGCCCATGGAATAGGGAGATCTCAGGCATCGAACCCCATGCGCAGCGCACACGCCTTGCGTGTCATCGGAGGAGCCGTCATCGACCACGATGATTTCCGCCGAGGGCTGTGCCGCGCACAGGCGTGGCAACAATTCCATTAAGGCTCGCGCCTCGTTTTTGGCCGGCAAGATGATGCTTAATGTAGTCAAGCAGTGGTTCCCCAGGAGGCGAGGACCGATGATAGCGGGCCTCGGTCGACAAAGGAGGAAATGGCGTGGCAGGAACGCAAGCTTGTTGGTGCCGACTTTCCAAATTCCGGCTTCCGGTCTCTTCCTGATTGGACGGAATCAATGGCCCGCCGCCCGGATGTGCGCTAAATTCAGCTCTCCTAGGGGGCTAGGCGGGTTTCATCATGTCATCGCAACTACAACCATCTATTTCAGGACTGTCGGGCATGGCCCGGCGACTGGTATCCGAAGGGCTACTGCCAGAAGCCGATGCGCGCAAGGCCGTCACTGATTCGGCGCAACAAAAGAAGACCTTGACGGGTTGGCTGCTAGATCAAGGTCTGGTGGACAGCGCCCGGCTTGCCCAGGTCGCTTCGGCTGAGTTTGGCATGCCGGTGGTGGACGTTACCGCAATCACGTCCGAAAGCATGCCGCTAAGCGTGATCAGCCAGGAGCTGATCAGCAAACACCAGGCACTGCCTCTGCTGAAGCGAGGCAAACGCCTTTTTGTCGGCATTGCCGACCCGATGCAGCTACATGCCCTGGATGAGATCAAATTCCATTCCAACTGCATGGTAGAGCCGGTTCTGGTGGAGCAAAGCCAGCTCCACCGGGTCATCGAGGGTGCGATGACCACCATGAACAACACTATGCCCGACTTGGCCGGCGGCGACCTTGACGACTTGGCGCTGGAAACGGGGGGCGACGAGGACGGCGGTAGCAGCGGCAGTGATATCGATGCAAATGCCGATGCGCCGGTCGTGAAGTTCGTCAACAAAATCCTGGTGGACGCCATTCGCCGCGGCGCTTCGGACATCCATTTCGAGCCGTTCGAAGCCACCTACAGGGTACGTTTCCGCATGGATGGCATGTTGCGCGCCGTGGCCGCCCCGCCCCCCAAGCTTGCCACACGCATCGCCTCGCGACTGAAGGTTATGGCCGGGCTGGACATCGCAGAACGCCGCGTGCCCCAGGATGGGCGCATCAAGCTGAATCTGTCCAAGAGCCACGCCATGGACTTTCGTGTCAGCACTCTACCGACGCTGTTCGGCGAAAAGATCGTGTTGCGTATCCTGGACAGTTCCTCGGCCAAGCTGGGCATCGACAAACTGGGCTATGAAGACGCGCAAAAGCAGCTCTACCTGGAGGCCATCCACAAGCCATACGGAATGGTGCTGGTAACCGGCCCTACGGGCTCCGGTAAGACGGTTTCGCTATATACGGCGCTAAACATCCTCAACACGGCGGAACGCAATATCTCTACCGTGGAAGATCCCGTGGAAATCCGCGTGGAAGGCATCAATCAGGTGCAGCAGAACGTCAAGCGTGGCATGACTTTTGCGGCGGCACTGCGCTCCTTCCTGCGCCAGGACCCTGACGTGATCATGGTGGGCGAAATCCGTGACCTGGAAACGGCCGAGATCGCCATCAAGGCCGCCCAGACCGGTCACATGGTGCTTTCCACCCTGCATACGAATGACGCGCCACAGACTATCTCGCGCCTCATGAACATGGGTATTCCACCCTACAGCATTACGTCGTCCATTACCCTGGTGATTGCCCAGCGCTTGGCACGGCGCCTGCATAGCTGCAAGAAGCCAATCAACCTGCCGCCGCAGGCCCTGCTGGCGGCGGGCTTCAGCCAAGCGGACATCGATGAGGGGATAGCCGTTTTTGACGCCGTGGGATGCCCAGACTGTAACGAAGGCTACAAAGGGCGCGTGGGTATCTATCAGGTGATGCCGATGGTGGAGGAAATCCAGAAAATAGTGCTGGAGGGCGGCAACGCCCTGCAAATCGCTGAAGCAGCTCGCAGGATAGGCATCAACGATCTGCGCGCCTCGGCGCTTTTGAAGGTCAAGGCTGGAGTAACCAGCCTTGCGGAAATTGATCGTGTAACCAAGGATTGAGCAGGATCGCGACCGGTTTCATATCAGACTTGCGCGGGCGGCCACGAAATGGCCCACCAAAGTAACGTAAGCTGGTGTTTATCTTGCCCGTAGCGCTGGTATACCGGCGCCGGTTTCACATTTTGGGGGATTAGACGCATGGCCACGGTTACCGCCGCCACCAAGAATACCCGGCAGCAAGCTGCCCAGCGCGCACAGATGACGCAAATGCCCACCTACGAGTGGGTAGCCCTGGACAAGCGTGGCAAGCGCATGAAGGGGGCGATGCAGTCCAAGAACGCCATGTTGGTCAAGGCGGAGCTGCGTCGCCAAGGCATGAATCCGCAGACGGTCAAGGAGCGCGCCAAGCCCCTGTTCGGCAATTCGGGCAGCACAGTGAAATCGCGCGATATTGCGATCTTCAGTCGGCAGATCGCCACCATGATGGCCTCCGGGGTACCGATGGTGCAGGCCTTCGACATCATTGCGGATGGCCAGAAGAATCCCCGCTTCAAAACCATGCTGACGGATGTCAAGCAAGGCATCGAGGGGGGCTCTACCCTAAACGAAGCACTCGCTCAATACCCCGTCCAATTCGACGAGCTCTACCGCAACCTGGTGCGCGCCGGTGAAGCAGCGGGCGTGCTGGATACCATCCTGGACACGGTTGCCACCTACAAGGAAAAGACCGAGTCCATCAAGGGCAAGATCAAGAAAGCGCTGTTCTATCCCATCATGGTGCTGGTGGTGGCTTTCCTCGTGTGCATGATCATGCTGCTGTTCGTAGTGCCGGTGTTTGCGAAGACCTTCCAGGACGCTGGCGCCGAATTGCCCGGGCCTACGCAAGTCGTCGTTTCGATGTCGAATTTCATGCGGGACTATTGGTGGGCAGTGATTTTTGGTATCGCCGGCAGCCTTATCACCATTGTCGCAGCCAAGAAACGGTCCGTTAAATTCGCGCATTTCCTTGACCGCGTAACACTGAAACTACCGGTAATGGGCAACATTCTTCGTCAATCGGCCATTGCGCGCTTTACGCGGACCTTAGGGGTCACGTTCAAAGCCGGCGTTCCCTTGGTCGAAGCCCTGGATGCAGTCGCCGGGGCCACAGGCAGTGTGGTTTACGGAGATGCCGTTCGCCAGATGCGCGAAGACATAGCAGTAGGCCATCAGTTGCAGCTGTCCATGCGGCAAACAGGATTATTCCCCAACATGGTGGTGCAAATGGTCGCCATCGGCGAGGAATCTGGTGCACTGGACCATATGTTGTTCAAGTGTGCGGAGTTCTACGAAGAAGAAGTCGACAATGCGGTCGATACCCTCGCTTCGCTACTTGAGCCCTTGATGATGGTGATCCTTGGCGTATTGGTGGGCGGTATGGTGATTGCGCTCTACCTACCCATCTTCAAACTCGCCGCTACGGTCTGATTTTTCACTCACCCACGCGTCACACCCTCGCCGCCAAGCGGCGATAATGTGGCGCGTTTTCATACCTACGGTTCACGCATGCCCGATTTGCCGCTGACACTCTGGATCGTTATCGCAGGCGTGCTGGGCCTGATCGTGGGTAGTTTTCTCAATGTGGTGATTCTGCGGCTGCCGGTTCGGCTGGATGCGTTCTGGCGGCGCGAAGCGCATGAGGTGCTCGGGCTGGAATGGCCGGAGGAGCCCCTTCCGCCGGGCATCGTGCGCGAGGGGTCGCATTGTCCGCACTGCAAGCATGCGTTGGCGGCGCGCGACAACATCCCGCTCTTCGGTTGGCTGCTGCTGCGCGGCCGTTGTCGCTACTGCCAGGCGCCGATCTCTATCCAATACCCCCTGATCGAGCTGTTGACCGGCCTCCTCAGCGCCGCCGTCATCTGGAAGTTCGGCCCCACCTGGGCGGGCCTGGCGGGGTTGTGTCTCACGTGGGCGCTGGTGGCGCTGTCGGGCATCGATTTCCGCACGCAGCTGCTGCCGGACCAGATCACCCTGCCCTTGCTCTGGGCCGGATTGCTGCTGAGCCTGATCCATCTGTTCGTCGCACCCGCCGCCGCCATCCTTGGCGCCGCCATCGGCTACCTCAGCCTGTGGAGCGTGTACTGGCTGTTCAAGTTGCTTACCGGCAAGGAAGGCATGGGGTTTGGGGATTTCAAATTGCTGGCCGCGCTGGGCGCCTGGATGGGGCCGATGTCGTTGCTGCCGGTGGTCCTGCTTTCCTCGTTCATCGGTGCGCTGGTGGGCGGCGCGCTGATCGCATTGCGCAAGCACGGGCGCGAGATGCCGATGCCGTTCGGGCCGTTCATCGCCATGGCCGGCTGGGTGTGGTTCGTCGCGGGCGAGCAGTTGTGGCACGCCTATATGAGTTTCACCGGGATGCGATGAGCAAGGGCAAGCCGTTTACGGTGGCCCTGACCGGCGGCATCGCCGCCGGCAAGAGCGCGGTGGAGCAGCGCTTCAAGGCACTAGGCGTGCATGTGTATGACGCCGACCAGGCCTCGCGCGTGGTGGTCGAGCCGGGCAGCGATGGGCTGGCGGCGATCGTGGATGCGTTCGGCAGCGAGTCGCTGGATTCGCATGGGCGGCTGGATCGACCGCGGATGCGCAAGCGCGTGTTTGCCGATCCGATGGCGCGCAAGACGCTGGAAGCCATCGTGCATCCGCGCGTGCGGCAATGGATGCTCGATCAAGTACAGGCGGACGAAGGCCCCTATGTGATGCTGGCCATCCCGCTGCTGGCCGAGAACATCGGGCATTACCACTGGGTGGATCGCATCCTGGTGGTGGATGTGCCGGAAGCCGTGCAACTGCAACGCCTGATGCTGCGCGACGGCATGGACGAAGACCTGGCCGTGAGCATCCTCGCCAGCCAGACCTCCCGTACGGCCCGCCTGGCGCTGGCGGATGACGTCATCGACAACAGTGGGCAGGAATCGGCGCTTGAGGCGCAGGTTGCCGCGCTGCATCAGCGTTATCTGGCGCTGGCGGCGGCGCGCCGCTGAGCGGGCGCGCTTACGTAATTCCTTCAAGCGGTTAAACTTGGTGGTTCCCGCTCCTGCGAAGTTTTGACCCGATGTCCACCTCGTCCGCTGCCGCTACGCCCGCCATCACCCCTGAGACCGACGCGCCGCGCGATTTCATCCGTCAAATCATTCGCGAAGACCTGGGCAGCGGCAAGCACACCGCCATCCGCACGCGCTTTCCGCCCGAGCCCAACGGCTACCTGCACATTGGCCACGCCAAGGCCATCTGCCTGGATTTCGGCATTGCCCGCGAGTTCGCCGGCTGGTGCAACCTGCGCCTGGACGACACCAATCCCGGCAAGGAAGACCCGGAGTTCGTCGAAGGCATCAAGGATGACGTGCGCTGGCTCGGCTACGACTGGCACGATCTGCGCCACGCTTCCGATTACTTCGAGGTGCTCTACCGCGCCGCCCTCAAGCTGATCCAGGATGGCCACGCCTACGTGGATGACCTCACCGCCGATCAGATGCGCGACTACCGCGGCACCCTCACCGAGCCGGGCCGCAACTCACCGTACCGCGAGCGCAGCGTGGAAGAAAACCTGGACCTGTTCCGCCGCATGCGCACCGGCGAATTCGCCGATGGCAGCAAGACGCTGCGCGCCAAGATCGACATGGCCGCCGGCAACATGAACCTGCGCGACCCAGCCATCTACCGCATCCGCAAGGTCACCCACCAGAACACCGGCGACGCCTGGCCGATCTACCCGATGTACGACTACGCGCATTGTCTTTCCGACGCGCTGGAAGGCATCACCCATTCGCTGTGCACGCTGGAGTTCGAGGATCACCGCCCGCTCTACGACTGGTTCGTGGACAAGGTGGACCTGCCCAACCATCCGGAACTGTGGCAGCACATGCGCGACGCCGGCTTCCAGACCCAGCCGGCCAAGCCGCGCCAGATCGAGTTCTCGCGCCTCAACCTCACCTACATGATCACCAGCAAGCGCAAGCTGGCCCAGCTGGTGAACGAAGG
>Ga0209026_1000625_pt1 | contig 22243 bp, 18 predicted proteins | sample AraplaCL_Col_mCL_FD_184262 | JGI IMG/M metagenome (GOLD analysis project Ga0209026, IMG submission 184262) | Arabidopsis root microbial communities from the University of North Carolina, USA - plate scrape CL_Col_mCL (SPAdes) (version 2) | ecosystem: Host-associated > Plants > Roots >... | reverse complement strand
CATCTTCTTCTTCAATATCTTTAAACAGGCGCCACAATTGATGGATGATATTGTGATGCCGAAGGATCTGATGGGTGGTTTTTTAGAAAGCATGCCCGCCATGTTCTTCGGCGGATCGAATTCGGTTACGTTTTTACATTATGATATCGACCTGCCACATATTTTCCATACTCATTTTGGCGGGCGCAAGCATGTTATCCTGTTCGAAAACAAATGGAAACGCCGTTTATACTGCATCCCTAACGCTACCTACGCTTTGGAAGATTATGATGTGTTGAACCCCGATACCAAAAAATTCCCGGCGCTGGAAGGTGTAAAAGGCACCGAAGTGTTTTTAGAACATGGCGATACCCTGTTTATGCCTACCGGCTACTGGCACTGGATGAAATACATCGATGGCTCATACTCGTTAAGCCTGCGCGCCTGGGATGCATCCATATCGCGTAAAGCAGCAAGTTTGTACAACCTGGCTGTTAAAGGAGGTATTGACAGTGTGTTAAAAATGACCTTTAAAGCTAATTATGCCGCTTATCGCGAAAAGCTGGCCGTTAAATGGGCCGAGCGGGAATTGAAAGCCGGGAAACCGTTTTAGATCAATCATAGCGACAGGTTTCAAACCCATCGCTATCCGGATAATATTTTTTCTTCATGGTCACCGCAGGAAAATAAAAGCATTGACATCAAATGGTGTATAAATCTTATCCACCATGTCATCACGTCAATTATTTTTATCGACGGCTTCAGCGGCTTTAATATTTTGCCTGGCTATACAGGCTTGCAAAAAAACCAGTACAGAGACAGTAGCCGCCACCTATCCGGCAGTGCAAGCCGCTTTTGGCGATAACATCAACCTCAATAGCCTTGAAAATTATGCCGGGCAAACTGTGCCGGCTTACATTACCAAAGATAACTCGGGCGGTAACCCTGTTACCAACGCAGGGGCAACGCTTGGCCGGGTTCTTTTTTACGATAAGGCGCTTTCGGCAAACAATACCATTGCCTGCGGCAGTTGCCATAAACAGGCCATGGCCTTTGGCGATAATGCTATACAAAGCATCGGCGTTAACGGCGTAACCGCACGACATAGCATGCGCCTGGTAAACGCCCGCTTTGCGCAGGAGGTAGCCTTTTTTTGGGATAAGCGTGCTACCACGCTCGAAAACCAAACTACCCAACCCATACAAAACCATAATGAGATGGGCTTTAGCGGCCTTAACGGCGATAAGGACATCAACTTCCTGATAGCCAAATTGCAGGGTATAGGCTATTATAAAGAGCTGTTTAAATTTGTTTATGGCGATAGCATAGTTACCCAAACACGTATGCAAACCGCTATCGCCCAATTTATTCGCAGCATCCAATCGTTCGACTCAAAATTTGATGAGGGGATGGCGGCTACTAAAAACATCAATACAAATTTCGCAAATTTCACCACTCAGGAAAACCTGGGCAAGCAGTTATTTTTGGCGCCACCTGCTCCTCCGGGCGCGCCGGCCGGCGGTGGTTTTGGCTGCCAGGGCTGCCACCGTGCACCCGAGTTTGATATCGACCCCAACTCGCGCAACAACGGTATTATTACCGTAGCAGGCAGCACAACAGCTATCGATATTACCAATACCAATCCGCCGTCGTTGCGCAATGTGCTCAATCCATCGGGGTTACCCAACGGGCTATTTATGCACGATGGCAGCATCAGTACTCTCGGCGCGGTAATAGATCATTACGCGCATATTGTTGCCGACCAGGCTAATACCAACCTCGACCCTAAACTTACTCCAGGCGGGCGGCCACAGGTACTCAATGTGACCCAGCAACAAAAAGAAGCCATTGTTGCTTTTTTAGCTACGTTAAGCGGCAAAGATGTTTATACTAATAAGAAATGGGCGAGTCCGTTTAAATAGACTGCTGCTTTTACTACCGCAAGTCCACTGGCCTGGGTTCTATAACTATTTACCAAATTCGCAATCCTAAAACAAAAACAGGGGGGAAATTGTCGGATATTTTTAAAAGCTACCGATCCGGTGTTGCCAAATTTGCAATTGGTTACTTTATTCCTGTACCTTAATATACACAATTTTTAGCATATCTACAATAGTTAAAACACCTTGCCTCACTACTCACATCTCACTACTTACTACGAAGTATGATCGCAAACGATAACCCACTTACCATCGATCTTTCTGAACCATAAGGTAAAATATCCACCAACGTCGCCCTTCTCGCGCTTTAAGTGCCAGCCGCCTAAAACAAAGGCATTCGTTTTATCCAGCACATCAATTTTGGTAATGCTAAAAGTTAACTCGCCCATTGTGGCGTTATCGGGATAGCTTTTTTTATAATGATCGAGCGTGGTTTGCCAGCCGTAGGCCGGGGCTGTTTTGCCGACGAACACCAGCGAATCCGAATGCCAGTAACCTTGCATAAAAGCATCCACATCGCCACGGTTCCAGGCCAGTTGCTGGGCTTGCAGTACTTTTAAAACGGCTTGCCTGTCCTGGGCGTGTACCCGGAGGAAGCAGCAAGCGAGAAGCAGGAAGCAAGAAGCTATTAGTTTTTTCATCCCATAAAAATAAATAAAAAAGCTTCCTGCCTCAAGCCTCCGGCTTCAAGCTCAACAACCCACAAACAAAGTCAACAATTGTATATAACTTTTCTTTAGGAATATGACATTATAAAACAATTTGCCCACATAAACCTTTTAGCTTTGTAGCAATCCACTTATCCTCAATTTTTATGAAGCAACAAGTGCTGTGTTTTGGCGAAGTACTCTGGGATACCTTCGGCGATGAACAAAAACCGGGCGGCGCGCCCATGAACGTGGCTATGCATCTGGTACAACAGGGCGTTAACACGCAGTTGTTAAGCAGGCTTGGCAATGATAAGGCCGGACAAGAGCTGGTCGGATTTTTAAAACTGAATAATTTATATTCGGGTTTGGTGCAGATAGACGAAAAACTACCTACGTGCAAAGTTGAGGTTCAGCTCGATGCACAACACCAGGCCACTTACACCATTCCAAAACCGGTTTCTTGGGATTGCATCCAAACAAACGAAGTACTCGAAGAGCGCATCAAGCATGTTTCGGTTATTGTTTTTGGCAGTTTGGCCTGCCGCTGCAAAACCAGCCGCAATACGCTTCTGGATCTGTTTGAACATAAGATGCTTAAAGTGTTTGATGTAAATTTAAGGCATCCGCACTATGAGCAATCAACCATACAAACATTAGCCGCTGTAGCCGACGTGATCAAAATGAACGAAGAAGAAGCCAACCTGTTGATCGGCAGCTACGATGAACCGCTGAAAGATAAGATCATTGAGTTTCAGAAAAAATTCCACAGCCAAACGATTTGCGTAACCCGCGGCGAAAACGGCGCTATCATATGGCACGACGAAAAGTTTTATGAGCACCCGGGCTTTACTGTTGATGTGGTAGATACCGTTGGCGCCGGCGATGCCTTTTTAGCTACGTTTATCACAGGCCTGTTAAACAAAAAACCTATCGCCCAGGTATTGGAGCGTGCCTGTGCCGTTGGTGCTTATGTGACCACGCAACGCGGAGCAAACCCTGTTTACGACGAAAACTGCATCAACGAAATTATTAAGAGCCACGAAAGTGCTATCTTGGCCTAAAAAATTTGATGATCAGATCTCAGTTTGACTTATACCAGTTTATTGGCCAGTTTGTGATGACGGCTTTGCTGGCCATTTTAGTTTACCTGTTTTACCTGGCCTGGTTTGGACCTCATCCTGTCAATATATTGTCGGGTTTGGGTGTACTGTTCGTTTTGGTGGTTGTTGTTCTGCCGGCGTACATCGTGGCGCAGATGAAGGTGAATTATAAAAGAACGGTGATCAATACAACCGATCAGACTATTTCCTTCAAAATGTTTTTGCTGCCCATCACCAAAACATACCCTTTAAACTATTTCGACGGGTATATTGAAACCAAGGTATCCGACAAGTACAGCCAGTATAAATGCCTTTACCTGGTAAAGGATGGCAAACTGAAATACAAGATGTCGGGCCGGTTTTACAACAACATTGATGAGTTGCAACAAGGGCTCGCGGGCTTAAAAAATCTGGGGAATATTGAATTCTCAACCAACCTATCTATCAAAATCGCCTTAGGTAAGCCGGTACTTGCTTAGTTTAGATCAATTAATACTATTTTTGCGCGGTCATGGTCAAAAAAATCAGCACATCGTTACTGGCACTCTATTTCCTTACGGGAAGTATGCTTTTGCCTTTGGGCGATTTTTCGCTGATGAAAGACCTGCCCCAAATGTACAAGGCTTATCAAAAGCTTGCGCCGCGCAATGAGCAGGATGTTTTTGATTTTATTGGCGATTACCTGTTAAACGGCAAAGCTATTTTAGGGCATAACAAACACGATGCCCCTGAGTCATCACAATCTGGCGTGCAGTATCAGCACACAGCCAGCTTTTGCAGTATACTGGTTGTACATTTTCAATTGAGCATGGTTATATTCAGCGAACACCTGATCGTTCACAAACAAACCAACCTGCCGCTCAATACTTCCGAATTTCACCCCGAGCTTTTCAGGCCTCCGTTAGCAGTTTAAACAAAACCCGATTTTTAACCGCTTCGGTAAACACTACAGAAGCATTTGTTTAACATGGCAATTTTTCAGTTGCCTTAATCTGCTATTTTCAAATGAAATATTACATTTTACTACTGGCCGTTATGGCCTGCCATATCACCTGTGCCCAAAATAACTTGAGGGCCGTAATTAAAGACGACAAAACCAAATTACCTTTGCCTGGCGCCACCGTTTATATCAGCGACCTGAAAAAAGGTATTACCGCGGACACCTCCGGACACATTGTATTAACCAATATCCCCAACGGTAAATTTGAGGTTACGTTTAGTTTTATAAGCTATTTCGGACAGGACAAGACGATCACCTTTCCACTTAAAAACCCTGACGAGGTTATTGAAATTTATTTAGAGCCACAATCGGGCGAGCTGGCCGAAGTGGTTGTGCAAACCACCCGAACTAATCAAAACCTGGCCGATATCCCGACAAGGGTTGAAGCCCTGCCTCAGGAAGAACTGGACGAAAAAGGCACCATGCGCCCCGGCGATATTAAAATGCTGCTTGGCGAAAGTACGGGCATCAATGTGCAGCAAACCTCGGCGGTAAGCAGCATAGCTAATTTTCGCATCCAGGGTTTGGATAGCCGGTATACACAACTTTTACAGGATGGCATGCCACTGTACCAGGGCTTTTCGGGTGGTTTAAGCCTGATGCAGGTTTCGCCATTGAACCTCAAACAGGTTGAGTTTATTAAAGGCTCCGCCTCGACCTTATATGGCGGCGGTGCGATTGCCGGGTTGGTAAACCTCATCAGTAAAACACCCGAAGAACAACCTGAACTTACTTTTCTGCTCAATGGCAACACAGCAAACGGCGTTGATGCCAGCGCCTATTATGCCGAAAAGGGCAAGCGTTTAGGCACAACGGTATTTACCTCATACAATTACAGTGGCGCTTACTCGCCCGGTAATACAGATTTTACCGCTGTACCGCAAACAAACCGTTTCAGCATTAGTCCGAAACTGTATCTGTATCTCGACGATAAGAACACCGGCTGGTTCGGTGTTAATACCACTTACGAGAACCGACATGGTGGTGACAAGCAGGTTACAGACGGTAACGCAGACAATACGCACCAATATTTTGAGCGAAACGAGACTTATCGTTTTTCAACACAATTATCCTTCACACATAAAATCGACTCGGTGAGTCAGATCAATTTTAAAAACACGGTTGGGTATTTCGACCGACGCTTAGATCAGCCCGGCTACACTTTTCGCGCAAAGCAAACATCCAGCTACAGCGAGGTAAATTATGTATATAATGGCAAAAAGGCACACTGGGTGGCAGGCGTCGATCTGTGGACAGATCATCTGAACGCCCCTGCGCCTTTCGCTCCATTGAGTTATGACCTGAATACTTTAGGCGGTTTCGTACAAAACACTTATCAAATCAGCAATTGGTTCTCGGTAGAAAGCGGGCTGCGTCTTGATGTTAATTCACCGCCCCCCCTCAATGCAAAGAACGGCTTGTTTTTGCTTCCGCGGATTAACGCCCTTTTCAAGATAAGCGAAGGTTTAACCAGTCGCGTAGGCGGTGGTTTAGGTTATAAAATGCCGACCATTTTTAACGATGACAGCGAAGAAAAAGGGTATCAATACCTGCAACCGCTAAACGTAAACAATACCGCTGCCGAAAAATCGTACGGCGCCAACGGTGATGTAAACTACCGCCATGCCATCGGCGATGTTTTGGTTAACATTAACCAGCTGTTTTTTTACACCAAAGTAAACCAACCGCTTATTTTGCAGGGCAATACATTTGTAAGCGCGCCTGGCTATTTAGATACAAAGGGAGCCGAAACCAATGTCAAACTATTGATGGATGAACTGGGTATTTACCTGGGCTACACCTACACAGATACCAAACAACATTTTAATGGTAAGACTACCATGCAAACGTTAACACCTAAAAATAAGATCAGCGCGGATGTAACGTACGAGATAGAAAACAGCTTTCGCGCAGGCATCGAAGGTTTTTATACCGGCGAGCAGTTGTTAGGCGATGGTACAACCGGACGTGGCTATTATACCTTTGGCCTGCTTATCCAAAAAATGTGGAAGCACTTTGATGTATTTATCAACGGCGAAAACATAACCGACCAGCGCCAAAGCAAATGGGGAAGCATCTATACAGGCAGCATTACTAACCCGGTTTTTAAGGATATTTATGCCCCGTTGGATGGCGCAGTGTTTAACGTTGGGATAAAAATTAAGGTGTTGTAGAAGTATTTTTAACCCTTGCGCTCGTTTGCAACGAGCGCTTAATGTGGTAACGCGATTGCATCGCGTTTTAAACGCGGCTCCATGTTAATCACTCGTCCGGAGACGAGCGCAAGATGTAAACCACACGTCATAAAAAGTAAACACACTGCTTTGTATTGGTTGCTGTGAAACTAATAGCGTAAATTAGTCGTTAGTTAGGATTGAAAGGATAATATGCGTGGTTTTGGTTTTTCTAAGTTTACTCCCCAGCAAATAACCAAAGGTGGTTTTGAGGAACTGCTCAAATTATTTTTAGAGTTGTTAAATTATACCGCGGGCGATGCCGGCGAGGCTTTGCAGTGGATGAACGAACTGGATAAGCAATACAAATTAACCAACGACCAATATGGCATGGGCGATTTTATTGACGATCTGAAAGCTAAAGGCTATTTGAACGAGGACGGCCAGACAGGCGACTTTAACATCACCGCTAAAACGGAGCAAAGCATCCGCCAATCGGCGCTGGAAGAGATCTTCGGCAAACTAAAAAAATCGGGTAAGGGTAACCACCGTACACCACAGTCGGGCGCGGGCGATGAAAAAAATTCGGAGCGCCGCGAGTTTCAATTCGGCGACAGCCTGGATCAGATAGATATGACGCAATCGGTGCACAACGCGCAGGTCAATCATGGTATCGACGATTTCAGGCTAACCGAACGGGATCTGGAAGTTGAGGAAATGGATTTTAAAACCCTCACCTCTACCGTGCTGATGATCGATATATCACACTCGATGATCCTGTATGGTGAAGACCGGATCACACCTGCCAAAAAAGTAGCGATGGCGCTGGCCGAACTGATCCGTACCAAGTATCCGAAAGATACTTTGGATATTGTGGTATTTGGTAACGACGCCTGGCCGATTAGTTTGCAGGATCTGCCTTACTTACAGGTTGGCCCTTACCATACCAACACCTACGCCGGTTTAGAATTAGCTACCGATATTTTGCGCAGGCGTAAAACCCATAACAAGCAAATATTTATGATAACCGATGGTAAGCCCACTTGTTTAAAGGAAGGTACCAAATATTATAAAAACAGCATCGGGCTTGATCGTAAAGTGGTAAATAAAACCCTGAATATGGCCGCGCAGTGTAAGCGCCTGAAGATACCGATCACTACCTTTATGATAGCTAAGGACCCTTACCTGCAGCAGTTTGTGCGTACATTTACCGAAACCAACGGGGGCAAGGCGTTTTACAGTTCGCTGAACGGATTAGGCGAATATATTTTTGAGGATTATATAAAGAACAGAAGAAGAACGGTGCGTTGAGTCGGAAAGTCCGGAAGACGGTAAGTCCGAAGATAAAAAATGCACGCAAATAACTAATAAAGTACAAATAACTTCCGGACTTGCCGACTTTCGGACTTCCGGACTAAAAAAGAACATGAGCATACCAACCATAAAAACATTAGGCGAACTAAAAAAGAGCGGTTATACCAGTCGTTCGGTAAAAGAGGAGCTTCGCGAAAATTTAATAGCACAATTACAAAAATCAGAAGGTGGCTTTGAGGGGATCATCGGGTACGAGGATACCGTGATACCCGATCTGCAAACCGCCATCTTATCGCGCCACAACATTTTATTATTAGGCTTACGCGGACAGGCAAAAACACGGATCGCCCGTTTATTGGTTAATTTACTCGACGAGTATATTCCATACATTGAAGGATCGGAACTGTTTGATGACCCATTGAACCCGATATCGTGGTTTGGCCATAATGAAGTAGTAACCAAAGGCGACGCTACGCCTATTGCCTGGATGCACCGCAGCGAACGCTACACCGAAAAACTGGCTACGCCCGATGTGACCGTTGCCGATTTGATCGGCGATGTCGACCCGATAAAAGCGGCGACTTTAAAATTGACCTATTCGGATGAGCGGGTACTGCATTTTGGTTTGATCCCACGCGCACACCGGGGCATATTTGTGATCAACGAGCTGCCCGACCTGCAGGCGCGGATCCAGGTTTCATTATTCAATATCCTGCAGGAAAAAGACATCCAGATACGCGGTTTTAAATTACGCTTACCGCTGGATATCCAGTTTGTATTTACCGCCAACCCGGAAGATTATACCAACCGCGGTTCAATAGTAACGCCGTTGAAGGACCGTATCGAGAGCCAGATCTTAACGCACTACCCGCGCTCGGTCGAGATCTCGCGCAAGATAACCCAGCAGGAAGCATCTATCACACCTGAGCAAAAAATTGCTGTGGAAGCTGATGGACTGGTAAAGAACTTAGTAGAGCAAATCGCGTTTGAAGCAAGAAATTCGGAGTATATCGACAAAAAGTCAGGCGTATCTGCCAGGTTAACTATCTCGGCTTACGAAAACCTGATCAGCAACGCCGAGCGCCGCATGATTATCAACCGTGAGAAAAGCACCTTCGTCCGCATATCCGACTTTTTAGGTGTTATCCCGGCTATAACCGGTAAGATAGAACTGGTATACGAAGGCGAGCTGGAAGGCCCGGCCAAAGTGGCCAATATTCTGGTTGGTAAAGCCATAAAGGCCCTTCTACTGCAATACTTCCCTGATCCTGAAAAAGCAAAAAAAGCAAAAGCGCCAAACCCATACGCTGAAATTATCAACTGGTTCGGCAATGGCAACACGGTGGCTATTGACGATAATATGTCTTTACAGGAATACAAAAAACTACTGAACGCAGTCCCCGGTTTGAAAGATGTGATCAAACAATTCCATCCAAAACTGGCAGAAAGCCAGCAATTATTGCTGATGGAATTTGTGCTGCACGGTTTGGCAGAGTTTTCGCAGTTGAATAAAGGTTTCTTAGATAACGGCTTCGCTTTTTCGGACATGTTTAACAGTTTGTTTAACCTGCAACCCGATGACGAAGACGATATCGACGATGACCGTTATTAATAAACAATGCAACAATTTATAACTATCCTAATTATATCGGCTATCCTTTTGGTAGCCGATGCTTATATCATCAGCGGCATCCGCGGGGCATCAAAAAAGTGGAAGTTCACGACCAGGAGATCTTTTACCTGGTGGTACTGGGGCATTTCTATATTCCTTACCCTGGGCCTTTTTATGAGCATCTACGCCAAATTTGGCCTCGGTTTTAAAGGAGCGATCTTACTGATCTTTTTTATCGTTCTGGGAGCCAAAATACTATTCCTGCCATTTTTGGTTGTGGATGATGTGCGGCGCATGCTATTATGGAAAGCCCGGAAACATAACAAACCCGAGCCCGAATTCCCGGCAAGCCAGCCAGCGCCGGATGCTATCCCACGCTCTGAGTTTTTAATGAAGGCCGGCTTGTTAGCAGGCGCATTACCCATGGCATCGTTAGGGTACGGCATTATCAACGGCGCATACGATTATCGCGTTAAGCACCGCACGCTTTACCTGCCTAACCTACCCAAAGCCTTTGATGGTATTAAACTGGGGCAGTTATCCGACATCCACTCCGGCAGTTTTTACAATAAAAAAGCCGTTACCGGCGGCATAGAAATGCTGTTGAAGGAGAAACCGGATTTTATCTTTTTCACCGGCGATTTGGTGAATAACAAGAGCGATGAGATGCGTGAATACCAGGATATCTTCGCCAAAGTAAAAGCCCCGCTGGGTGTTTACTCCTCATTGGGAAACCATGATTATGGCGACTACCACAACTGGCCAAGCCTTGCAGCAAAGCAAAAAAATCTCGACGATTTAAAAGCCACTCATAAAAATATGGGTTGGGATTTAATCCTTAACGATAACCGCCGGTTAAAAGTTGATGGTGAAGAGATTGGTATTCTGGGAGTGGAGAATTGGGGCAGCCTGAGCCGCTTCCCTAAATACGGGCGCATCGATCTGGCCGAAAGAAATACACAGGATTTGCCCGTTAAGTTATTACTGTCCCACGATCCATCGCATTGGCGTGCCCAGGTTTTAGATCATAAAGATATCGATGTAATGTTCGCCGGCCATACCCACGGTATGCAGTTCGGCATCCAAACCAAACATTTTCAATGGAGCCCGATACAGTATGTTTATAAAGAATGGGCAGGTTTTTACCGCGAAGGCGATCAGCAGTTGTATGTAAATACTGGTTATGGCTTTTTAGGTTATCCCGGAAGAGTTGGAATATTGCCCGAAATAACGATATTTACACTTAAAGCCTCATCCGATCCGTCGCTGAAAAACATTGGAGCATAATTGGGTACACGGAGCAGGCAGAATTTGCTTTCTTATACCATGAGAAAATTTTTTCAGCCTATTCTGGATTTTGTGTTATTCAGCAACCTGTTTATCGCGTTATGCGCTGTTGCTCAGGCACTGCTAACACTTAAGCTAATAGGCAGCGAACCTATCTATCCCCTGCTTGCGCTGCTGTTAACCTCTACTTTTGTAACCTACAATATCAGTATATTTTTAAGCAAACCTAAAGATCCTCAAAAATCGGAATATAAACGGGTACGCTGGTTTTTTGCGCATAACCGACTGATGATCACCATTACCATTATCTGTACTTTATTGCTCATTCCGCTGTTCTGGATGCTTTGCTTTGAGTGTAAACTGCTGGTTATATTTTTAGGGTTTATATCTATTGGCTATAGCCTGCCGCTGTTTTCGGTAGGCGACCAGAAATTTGGCCTGCGCAATATCCCGGGACTCAAATCCCTTATGATAACCAGCGTTTGGGTGCTAAGCTGCGTACTGCTCCCCATATTTGAGGCCGAGAGCCAGCATCTGGCCGATACGTCGTTACGTAACACGGCAATACTGGTGAGCAAGCGCTTTCTTTTTGTTTTTGCCTTAACTATACCATTTGATATCCGCGACTTATACAATGACCTGAAAACCGGCGTAAAAACCATCCCGGTTTTAATTGGCGAAAAACGGGCCTACCTGTTTTGCCAGATATTACTCATTGGCTACCTGGTACTGCTGTTCACTTATAACAATAATGGCTTTAACCGCGATTTCTTCGCGCTCGGCTTATCTGTTTTATTAATGGGCTGGCTCATTTTTAAGTCGGAATGGGAGAAGGATGAATACTACTACTTTTTGTACATGGATGGTGTGCTGATCCTCCAGTACTTGTTCTTGATTATATTCAGGTTATTTTAAACCTAACTTATGCCATCAAACTATGATAATTCGGCAAGCTTTTACGACAGGCTTTCGCGAATAGTTTATGGCAAGGCGCTCATCACTTCGCAGGTTTATCTGCTGCAATTTATACCAGCCAACAGTACTATCTTAATTGCAGGCGGCGGTACCGGTTGGATACTGGAGGAGATAGCCAAATTGCATCCATCCGGATTGAGAATAACCTATGTGGAGATCTCGGCAAAGATGACCAATCTTGCCAGGCAACGAAACTACGGCACAAACGAGGTGAATTTTGTCAATAAGCCGATTGAAAAAGTAGAAGATGCGATCCTATACGATGTAATCATTACCCCATTCCTGTTCGATAATTTCACTGAAGAAACCCTGGATGATGTCTTTGCGCATTTACACCAAAGGTTAAAGCCGGAAGGGACATGGTTATGTACCGATTTTCAGTTAACCGGAAAACTATGGCAGGGCATTTTGTTAAAATCGATGTATTACTTTTTCAGGATTTTATGCGGGATAGAGACCACCACGATGCCCGATATTGAAAGCCGGTTTGTAAAATACGGGTATAAAAAAATAGCCGCTAAAACTTTTTTTGGCGATTTTATTGTATCGAAAGCTTATGAGAATACGCCCTTGATTTGACAAAAAGTTTAAAACGTATTCTTTTTCTCCAACTCTGGCAACACCTGATCGATCCGCCTGGCCAATTCGGGCAACTTAATTGTCGGGATAGCAGGGAATAAGTGATGTTCCAGGTGATAAAACATGCTAAATGTTATTTTATTTTTCCAGCCTGATCTTTGTGTTCTTGCATATTCTGGAGCTTCGTGTGTATCGTGGTGAACTGTCCAAACTGCGAAAAACGACATTAAAAATTCGCCAATGATCATGACTATACAATGGTAAATCAGAAAATTGATGTTAAAGTATAGGACAACAAGCAGAAATGCGGCAATGGATACCATTTCAAAAACTACATTTTTAATATAGTTTTTATTGCCCAATTGTAAAGTTATCTTGTGGATAAGAAAAATATGTACCGGCCCATATAAGATGGCACCGTACCAACTCATACCTGCCGATTTGCCTTCATAATCGTCTTCACCCAAACAATATTTATGATGCCTGATGTGGTTAAATTTTACCGCATGGATAGATACCATCATGAGAATGCTGTTACTGTACAAGGTAAACCATGTCAAAAATTTATTGGTACCTAAAGAGTTGTGAAACCCGTTATGTACCTGACGCAACCCTGTCAAAAAGAAAAAAGCGGAGAAAGGTAAAGCAAAAATATAGTATCCATAATAGGCCAGCACCCATGAAATGATGGCCCATGGGATAGTAAGATTATTTTCGATCAATAATTCGCGGATGGTCAGATTTTTCAGGTCTTTCCATTCAACTTTCTTTAATATTTCAGCATGTGTCATACTTAAAGATATACTTGTCTGCAGCAGAAGATCTCGGCAATTATATACAATCCTAACCTGGCAATTTCTCATCGTAAAATTCATTTTTGGTATATATTAAAATCATAACTAATTTAGTGTTGTTGAATAGATAAAGAAACTGTACTAAGCAATAGTATTGCTGCCCAAATTACGACCTTGTGCACCAGACAATACAAAGCACGTAGTACGCCAGTATGGCGTGGCTGTGTCTTTGTGTCTGGAGGGCGTCGTAACCCTGGGTGGCGGAAAGACTTTAACAGTTCACGCCATAGTTTTTAAACCCAAATACGACCTCATGAAAAAAACCTTCCTATTGATGATGGTGCTATATTTTTTGTTAGCATCATGCAAAGCGCCAATGTACACTATTGGCATGAATGAGCAAGATTTCCTAAAACACAACAAAGTGACAGCTGTAAAGCAAACGGAATCAATCTCTATCTACAAAAAAATAAACTATCCTTTCGGTGCGCCAGCTATTGTTAAGTTTTTCTATTTCCAAAATGGCAAGCTCATTCAAGTTGATGAGGGACAACGGGCCGTCGATTATCGCATTCAGGTTGATAATTGAACAGAGGTACCCAGGTGAAAAAACTACTTCTTATGGCGCTTGAGTATCTGGTTATAGGTATTTACGTGGCTATTATACTGATCATCTGTGTAGTTGTGATCGTATCATTGCATTAAAATAAAAAAATCTCTACTTGGCCTAAGCAGAGATTTTTTTATATTTGATATAGGGGAGAAATTCCAACCTTTTCCCCCGCCTCAGGCAGTCCAAATGCCGTGAGGTTGGCCGCTGGGACAAGTTAGTGTCAGCGGCTTTTCTATTTCAAAATTTAGCGCTGGACAAATATAAGTGTTTCGCTAAATATTTTACAACCCATAATTCACTTGGGTTTGCCTTTCTTCAAGGCGTTTTTTATCGCGTTATCAAAAGTCTTATTGCCGCTGCTCGTTTTCTTTGGAGCTGGCGTAGCTTTCTTAACCGTAGCTTTGGGCTTCGGTTTTGGCTTTGGTGATACTGCTTTCTTTACTGTCTTCTTTGGCGTGGCCATTATGCTGCGATTAAGTCCTTATACTTTAAACGACAATTCATCTGATTGATGATTTGCTCCATTTGTTGTTGGACGTCCAAATTACGGTGATTAAAACGAAATGCAAATTCCTGAACATACTTATTGAGGTGCTTCGGGGTAACACGAATGTAGGTACCATGCAAGCCTCGCTTTAAATGGCTCCAAAAGTTCTCCATTCGGTTAGTGGTCACATCCCCATCTGCATATATCCACTTTTTGTGATCAATAGAATGTCGTTTATATATCCGATCGATGCCGTTATAACCAGTCCAGTCATCGGTCATAAGAGTAGAGCCTGGAGCAATGTTATAAGTGATAATCCTAAATAATGTTCGGAATTGCTGTCGGCTAATGACCATTGCTCTCACCTTACAGGTTTCACGTTCATACATACCAAAAACGGTAGTCTTATCAGGAAAGGTGCGCCCGGTTAATTCTTTATATTCCATCCGTTTAGCATAGTGGCGATTCTTATTCTTACCACCTACAAACGTCTCATCAATCTCCACCGTTCCTTCCAGATTGGGTTTATCGTGCTCATTGCCCAATGCCCATCGGATACGCTGCAGGACGAACCATGCGGTTTTCTGTGTGACCCCAATATCTTTGGCCAATTGTATCGAACTCACGCCCTTTTTGTGCATTACCAGATACATGGCCATGAACCACACCAGCGTAGGCAGATTGCTACCGTGCATGAAGGTATTTGTTCGGCCCGTATAGATGCGTTTGCAGCCCTTACATTTATAGCGTATGCCATCCTTGAATACATACGCCTCCGCATGGCCGCAGCCGTCGTGTGGGCACTCTAATACACCACTATCCCAACGCTGACCAGCGAAATATTGATGACATGACCGTTCATCGGGAAATCGGCGAACTAATTGAACAATGGTTTTAAATTCGTTCTTGTTTATCATAGCTGTATTGGGTAGATGCAACCATAAATAAAGATAAAAGAAAATCGCGTACTCTGTGTTTCTCAAACGGGCTTGTAACCGTTAATGCCACATTACGCATTTGCCAGGTAATACCGTACCGGGCGCATCAAGCAAGCCGTTCTATGGTATATCTGTTAATCGATCACTGCTATTTGCAGATCACCCGGGTACGCGTTTGCCCGGTCGCTTTAGGAGTTATTGCCTAAGACCCTTTTCACAAGGGTTTCGCTGATTTACAGCTCATCAGTTAGACTTGGTTACGATTGTATATATTTGCCGAAGATCTCTCACTATCGTTCGAGATGACAAAGTTTATATTATGGGTTCCTTAATCCTTGCTCTTTATTCCTTTATCTAAATGCTTACTCCGACGAAAACTTATACCCAATACCCCTCACCGTTTGCAGGTACTGCGGCGAATCGGGGTTGATCTCGATCTTTTTACGCAGGCGTACGATATGCATATCCAACGTGCGGGTATTTACGTCGGTATTATAACCCCAAACTTCCATCATCAGTTCTTCGCGGTTAATTACTTTGTTTTCGTTCTTTAAAAAGTAAAGTAAAATGCGGTTCTCCAAAATGGTGAGCTCTATTTTTTTACCATCGCGCAGCAGCGTATGCGTGTTTGGGTGGTGCTCCATATTGGCAAACTTGTATGCTTCTGTTTTATCGGTATTCAGCGTGAACTTGATCTTGTTATCGATCATCGCCACCAAAACATCCATATTAAACGGCTTGGTGATATAGTCGGATACGCCAAACTGGTATGCCTCAATTTTATCGATATCCTGTGCTTTGGCGGTCATCATAATTACCAGCTTATCAAAACCCTTGTCGCGTATAGCGGCGCATACTTCCGAACCTTGTTTGCCGGGCAGCATCCAATCGAGCAATACAATATCAGGCTTCTGATCTAAGATCATTTTCTCGGCTTCATCGCCGTCGGCGGCTTCCAGTACTTTGTAACCTTCCAGTTCCAGGCGCTCGGCAACTAAAAACCTTAAATTTTCATCGTCTTCAACCAGGGCGATCTTTATTTCTTTATTGTTCATATATCAGGGTTAATAAGGCAGTACAATTTTAAATTCGGAGCTCTCGCCCAGTTTGCTTTTTACGGTTATCTCGCCGTTCATAAAATTAACAAGTTCTTTACAGAAAGCCAAACCCAAACCAACACTACCATTTTGGTTATATTGGCTCTCTATGCGGTAAAACTTGCGGAATATGTTACCGACTTCGTGTTTGGGGATGCCGATACCTTTATCCCTAAACAAAAAAACAATATCCTTTTTTACACGCTCGATGGTAATATGCTGCTCTTTGCGTTTGGGTGGAGAATATTTGTAAGCGTTTTCGATCATATTCTGAAAAATACTGCCTAACAATATCGGGTCCGACTCAAATACCTGCACATGTTTTATCTCATAAGTCAGTAAAAAATCGGGGTACTTTATTTTAAAGGTATTGATATATTTTTCAATAAACTCATCCAGCTTAATTTCTTCCTTTTTTAACAAGATCGACCTGTTTTCGAGCTGTGTGAATGAGAGCAACCTGTTCATTAGCTCGTTAAGTTTATCTGCCTCCTGATCTAAAATTTTACCGTAGTGCATCCGCTGCCTGTCGGATAGTTCGGCATCGCTGCGTAGGTTTGAACCCGCGATTTTGATGACACTTACCGGCGTTTTAAACTCATGGGTAAAGTTGTTGATGAAATCGTACTGCAGCTTAAACATTTTATGGTTAACATTTAAATTACGGTAAATCAGCCAGCCAATAATGAGCAGGAAGACGTAAATAATAAGGATGATACCTGCCGATGGTAAAAACCGGCGAAACACTTCGGCCCTGCCAAAGTTAACATCCGACTGAAAATACAGCTTATAACCCGAAAAGGCTCCTGGCAAAGCAGTTTCGTCGGTAATAACGTTCTCGCCACTATTGGCATCTAAAGGGTAATATAACACTTGCCTGATAGTGATGTGCTGATATAGCTCCGGATGAGTGTTTTTAACCACCAGATTTAGGGGTGTGAGGCTAAACACCATGAGATCCTGCTGATACAATGACGATGGTTTCTTATTGGTCAACAGGTCTTTATAGATCTTCAGTTCTTCGAGGCTTGGGTTACTGATATAGCTTATTTTACTGGGCTTGATATCGTAAAACGTAGTAAACAGTTCTTCGGGTGTATACGACCGGGATGTGTCGGCTTCCTGGATAAAGCTGCTCAACTTTAAAGCCATCAGGTTAAAATCGTCCTTACGCTCTATCTCTTTCTCGTTAATAACCCTAACACGTCCAGGGCTGTCCGCATTGGGCGCCGGGGTAAAATGCAAAGCCTTACGCACTGCGATGTTTAAATTATCCGTGCGTACCGCGGCAGGGTCGGGATGGTTGCTGATCTCAAAATGATAAAAATCGATGCTCCGTACGAATGGAGAATTTTTAAATACTGAGCTGGCGTATTGGGATGCCGACGATTGATTGAGGAAACCTTGATAAGAGGTAATTTTAGGGATTTTGTTATAAAAAAAGTCGTTATATGGCCTGATGGTTTGGTCAAGTACCTCTGTTTTTCGCGATGAAAATTCGTTGGTTACGTATTTTCGGGTAAGGTTGTAGGTAATAAAAAGTGCAATAACCAATATTGCCGATAAGAGCACAATAAAGGCAATGATCAGCGAAAAGTTTTTACGGTATATACTTTTCTGTTTCGTCATTTAGCCGTGGGCATCACTTTTTATCCTGCAGGTTAGCTGCTAAAAACTTCTCGAGTTCGGTATACATCTGCAACCTGCCGCGTTCCCTGGTCAATTCGCTTTTTCCCTGGCCTGGTGCTTTTGAACGGTCTTTATTACGATCGGCTGCTTTATTAATAAATGTTACCGGTACACCCCGCTTTTTTAATTCGGTAATAAACTGATAAAGCTCGCTCATATTGGCGTGCGGATCGCGTGGGGTTTGTACAAACAGTAAAGGTGCTTTAATTTTATCGGTATTAAAAACCGGCGATATGGCCCTGAACTGGTCGGCATCGGTTTCGGGGTTTCCCACCATCTCGTAACGCATGCTCAGCATAGCTTTATAAAACGGCGGTATATCGCGCACGTAGGTAAACAAATTGATCAACCCGTTTTGCACAGCAACACAGTTGTACAGGCCCGGATGGAAAGAGGCACCATACAATGCCGAAAATCCGCCAAAGCCTGCGCCATAAATTGCTATCTTTTTTGGATTGGCTATCTTTTGATCGATCAACCATTTTACGCCATCGGTAATATCTGCCTGCATTTTGCCGCCAGCCTGTTTAAAGCCGGCACTAAAAAATGCTTTGCCATAACCCGTAGAACCACGATAATTTACCTGGAAAACTCCATACCCACGATTGGCCAAAAATTGCACATCGCTGCTGTAGCCCCAGCTATTGCGGCGCCATGGATCGGTGTGCGGCATAACTACTACCGGCAGGTTTTCGCCATCCATATCTTTTGGCAAGGTAAGATACCCGTTAATTAAGGTGCCATCGCTTGCCGTAAATGATACAGGTTTCATTTCGCATAACTGTGCCGGATCAATATCCGCGTTCAGGTCAGCCAGTTTGGTTAGTTTTTTGGTAGCAGTGGTGTACAGGTAATAAGTACCCGGGTTGCGGTCGTTATAGGCATTCACGATCATGTGGCTTTCGCTGCTGTCGCGGTCAACAATTTTTAATTCATTGCCAGGCAACTGTCCCGAAAGGTTATCATAAATAGCTTTGATGCCCGCGTTTAAAAAATGATGTTGCGGCTTTGCCTCCTGCCAGGTTACCTGTTCAAGCCTGTGCTTTATTTTTAAATAGGTTACGTCCTCAATATCGGCTTTATTGGTGCTATAGATGACTTTTTCTTCGCTTATGTTAGCGGCATTGATCTCAACCAAAGCGGTTTTATCGCGGTTAACGTTGGATAGCGCATAGAAATATGCCTTATCGCCCGTAAAAGCAATCGGCTCAACGCGGTTTTTAAAATTATTGACAATGATCGGCGTAAACTGGGCGGCATCGTTCTCGCGGTACAAAACACTTTCGTTAACCCCGTCGGATGCTTTTGCCAGGCGGATCTTGCCATCAAAGTCAGATATCCATTCAGTAATATTCCCCGGATTTTTGAGATACATTTTCATTTCGCCTGTTTTGGTGTTTATCCGGTAAACATCAATAGCCGATGAATCGCGCATATTGAGCAAACAAGTGATCATATTCGGGTCGGTGGTTTTGCGGTTAAGCACCCTGAAGACCAGTTTGCCGCCTTTTAAAAGACTATGTGTTTCAAGTGTAGCAACGTCAACCGCCAGTAGCTCAAAGTTATCACGATCGCCCTGGGTGACGATCAGTTGATTACCGTAAGTCCAGAAATAGTCGCGCACCGAGTAATCGGTAAGGTTAGTAACGGTGCGCTCTTTACCATCCGTCAATGAGCGGATAACCAGGTTTTGCTTACGCTTGGTGCCGCTAAGCAAGTACGAAATGTACTTGCCATCGGGTGAGATATGATAATTGCTTTTTATCGGATTTTTAAAAAAATCGGCAACAGGTATTTGCACGCCGGGTTTATTGCCACACGAGTATACACTGATAATTACAGCGATTAATAAAAGTTGTTTAACCCGGCTAAGCATTTTAGATTTTAAAGTCGATCAATTTAATAGATTAGGTTAAATTATAAAAAGGAAACTGATTAACACCAATGTCACTACAATTTTACCCTGTTGTAAATTTAATTAATTGAAACACAAGCATAGTAATTTTAATACGTTTTAATGTTTATTTTTGAATTATATGAAGAATGTGGCTGTTTTGTTTTTACTGATGTTGGCCAGCCTGGGCTTGTTTGCCCAAAATGACGACCTGCGCCTTGCCGGGCAATACAGCATGAGTGGCGAGATGCAAAAAGCCGCCGATATTTACCAGAAGCTATATAAGCAAAGTAACGAAACCTACTACCCGCTTTACTTTAATAGCCTCATTGGTCTTAAAAAATTCGACGAAGCAGAATCTATCACTAAAAAGATGCTGAAACTGCATCCGCAAACGCCCCAATACACTATTGCCCTTGGCCGCGTTTACCGCGAAATGGGCAACCAGGAAAAAGCAGATGGCATTTACGATAACCTATTGAAGGGAATGCCTGCCGACCAAAACGTTATAAACGATATCGCATCGCAGTTTTACCAGGCCGAAAATATTGATTATGCCATTAAAGCTTTTGTACAGGGCCGCAAAGTATTGCATAACGATCAATTGTTCGTTAACGAGTTGATATCACTTTATCGCTTTAAACACGATAAGGTTAATATGGTTAATGAGTATTTAAACCTGCTGCAGGTTAGCCCTGAATATATAATGCAGGCAAAAAGTGTGATGGCGAGCCAGTTTGATGGAGCCACTGATTATAATATGCTTAAACTGGCCTTATTGAAACTGATACAGCAATACCCGCAGCAAGCCGTTTTTGCCGATATGTTGACCTGGCAGTATTTGCAGCAAAAACAATTTAACATGGCCATGAACCAGGCTTTGGCTCTAAATCGCCGCCAAAACGATGGGGGCAACAGTATTATGGAGCTGTGCCAAACGCTGGTAGCCAACCAGGCCTATGACGAAGCGATACGCGGGTACGAATACATTATCAGCAAGGGCAAGGAAAATGACCTGTACATTGGCGCTAAGATTGAATTGATCAATACCAAAAGTCTTAAAATAACATCGGGTAAGTATGAGCAGGCCGACTTGCTCGACCTTGAGAAAGATTATATAGCGCTGCTTAGCGAGTTTGGCCGCAACCAGGGCACCGCCTTCGCTATGCAAAAGCTGGCCAAACTACAAGCCTTTAAACTGCATAAGGTTGCCGATGCCCAAAAGCTTTTAGAAGAAACGGTTGCCGTACCGGGCTTACGGCCGGGCTTGCTGGCCGATTGCAAACTCGATCTGGGCGATGTTTACCTGCTTAATAACAAGCCCTGGGATGCCTCATTAACCTATATGCAGGTACAAAGCGACCATTCAGGTACACCCATCGGCCAGGAAGCAAACTACCGCAACGCTAAACTGGCTTACTATACCGGCGATTTTGCCTATGCCAAGGGCCAGCTGGATGTATTGAAAGCTGCCACATCACAATTGATAGCCAACGATGCCCTTAACCTTTCGCTTTTGATCAGCGACCATACCGCTTTCGACAGTACAGGCAACGCGCTTAAAATGTATGCCCGTGCTGATCTGGCGATATTTAAAGAAGACCCGGATAAGGCAGTTGTTACTTTGGACAGTATAGATAGGGTATACCCAAAAAACGACCTGATTAACGATATTTTAATGGCCAAGGCGCGCATCTTCATTCAAAAAAAGGATTATCAATCGGCTATAGCGCCGCTGAAAAAGATTGCCGAAGATGGTAAAACCGACCTGTGGGCCGATGACGCCGTATTTATGCTGGGCGATATTTACGAGAACCATCTGGATGATAAAGCATCTGCGCAGCTATGGTACCAAAAGATCATCAGCGATTACCCAAGCAGTTTGTGGATTAACGATGCCCGCAAAAGGTTCAGGATATTGCGGGGTGACGTTATTCCTTCGGGCTCTTAAATATTTGGGTATTTTTGCAGCATGATCATTTTGAATGAAACCATCATTATTGATGATGCCATACAGGCCGAATGGCTGCAATGGATGGGCAGCGTATATATTCCCGGCGTGATGGCTACGGGTTATTTTACCGGCCACAGGGTACTTACGGTACTTAATTCGCCAAACGA
>Ga0209026_1000624_pt1 | contig 22263 bp, 19 predicted proteins | sample AraplaCL_Col_mCL_FD_184262 | JGI IMG/M metagenome (GOLD analysis project Ga0209026, IMG submission 184262) | Arabidopsis root microbial communities from the University of North Carolina, USA - plate scrape CL_Col_mCL (SPAdes) (version 2) | ecosystem: Host-associated > Plants > Roots >... | reverse complement strand
CGTCGAGGCGGTTGGCTCGGAAGTGCGCAGCGTGAAGCCGGGCGACCACGTGATCACCTGCCTCTCGGCCTTCTGCGGCCACTGCGACCATTGCGTCACCGGCCACATGGCCCGCTGCGTCTCGCCCGAGACCAAGCGCCGCGACGATGACGAGCCGCGTCTGGCCAGCACCAGCGGCCCGATGCTGCAGTACCTGAACCTGTCGTCGTTCGCCGAGCAGATGCTGATCCACGAGAACGCTTGCGTGGCGATCCGCAAGGACATGCCGCTGGACCGCGCCGCCCTGATCGGCTGCGGCGTGATGACCGGCGTGGGCGCCGTGATCCACACCTCGAACGTCCGTCCGGGCGACACCGTGGCCGTCATCGGCTGCGGCGGCGTGGGCCTGGCGGCGGTCAACGGCGCGGCCCTGGCCGGCGCCGGCCGGATCATCGCCATCGACATGGCCCCGGGTAAGGAGAACCTGGCCAAGTCGATGGGCGCCACCGACTTCGTGCTGGGCGGCCCGGACGCGGTGAAGACCGTGCTGGAAATGACCCGCGGCGGCGTGCAGCACAGCTTCGAGGCCATCGGCCTGGCCGCCACGGCGGAACAGGCGTTCAACATGCTGGCCCGCGGCGGCACCGCCAACGTCATCGGCATGATCCCGGTCGGCCAGACCATCAGCCTGATGGGCGCCGCCTTCCTGGGCGAGAAGCGCATCCAGGGCTCGCTGATGGGCTCGAACCGCTTCCCGGTCGACATGCCGCGGCTGGTGGACGCCTACATGGCCGGCAAGCTGCACCTGGACGACATGATCAGCCGCCGGATCCGCCTGGACCAGGTGAACGAGGCGTTCGAGGAAATGAAGACCGGCGCGGTCGCCCGCTCGGTCATCGTCTTCGACTCGTAAGGACAGGTGAGCCTTCTCCCCTTGCGGGAGAAGGTGTCGGCCGCAGGCTGACGGATGAGGGGTCGCACGGAGCCATCCGTAGCGACCCTTCTTCGTTTTGGCTGAGCGGTTGGTGCGACCCCTCATCCGGCCGCTTCGCGTCCACCTTCTCCCGCAGGGGGAGAAGGACTAGCGCGACGCCAGTGAGGTGGTCTTGGCGCCGCCCTCGGCGAGCAGACGCTCCAGCCGACCCTTCTCGGCCTTGAACCGCGCCAGTTCGGCGCCGGCCAGGACCGTGCCCTGCGGGACCTTGGCGCCGACGGGGTTCACGCGGGCGCCGCGCTGCCAGACCTCGTAGTGCAGGTGCGGACCGGTCGACATGCCGGTCGAGCCGACATAGGCCACCACCTGGCCCTGGCGCACCTTCATGCCGGGCCGCAGGCCCTTGGCGTAGCGCGAGAGGTGGGCGTAGCCGGTGTCCCAGCCGCCCGAATGGCGGATCTGCAGCCAGTTGCCGTAGCCGCCCCAGCGGCCAGCCTTGACCACCACGCCGTCGCCGGCGGCCAGCACCGGCGTGCCCGAGCCTGCGCCGAAGTCCACGCCCTGGTGCGCGCGGGCGTAGCCCAGGATCGGGTGGCGGCGCTTGCCGAAGCCCGAGGTGAGGCGCGCGCCGTCCACCGGCGTGCGCAGCAGGAAGCCGCGGATGTTCTTGCCTGTCTCGTCGAAGTACTCGGCCTCGCCGCCGTCGCGCTCGAAGCGGAAGAACTTCACGCCATGCAGTTCGGCGTATTCCAGATCGCCGGTCTCGATGGTGCGGCCGCTCTCGGTGACCTTGCGATCGAATACCAGGCGGAAGTCGTCGCCGGGCTGGATGTCGCGCTGGAAGTCCAGCTTGTGGCCGAACAGCTTGGCCACCTGGGCGGTGATCGACGGCGTGGCGCCCAGGCGTGCGGCGCTCTCGTAGAGCGAGCCCTGGATCTCGCCGTCGGCGACCGTGGTCTCGGCGCTGACCTTCTCCTCCAGCGCCCGCAGCCGCAGGGCGCCATCGAAGGACCGCGAGAGCGTCACCGCGGTGGCGGGGCCGGTCCGCAGCGACAGGCCGATCAGGCGCGCCGGCCGGTCGCCGCCATGCGGCCGGGCGATGGCGGCGTCGAAGGCCATCCCGGCCTTGATGTGGATGGTGTCCATGGCGCGGGCCAGCACCTCGACCGCCTGGCGGGCCTCGGCGGCCGTGACCCCGGCGCGCCGCACGGCGCTTTCCAGCGTCTCGCCGGACCGCACCTGTACGGCGATGTTCTGCGGCCGGGCATAGCCGGGCTGGGCCTCGGCCTGGGTGAAGGCGGCGTGCTGCAGGGCGGCGGCGGCCTCGGGCGCCAGCGCCAGGACCTTCGGCCGGTCCAACCGGGCCGCGACCTGCCAGCCGACCAAGCCGGCGCAGACGGCGACCGCGCCGCCGATCGCGATGGGCGTCAGGCGAACGGGACGCCCCTGCGGTTTGAAAATCGGCATCGCACCCCCGGCTATCCACCGATGCGCGGCCCTGGACGCTCAGGGCCGGGAAAGCGCCCCCCGGCGCCCCAGCAGTCGAAGATCAGGATGGCCGGAACGTGGCGGGCCGCCCTTCCGGTCGATTTGCCTCAGATGAGGCCCAGGACCAGTTCCTTGGGTCGGCACAACGCCGCACCCTTGGACGTCACGACGATAGGGCGATTCACCAGGATCGGATCGATGATCATCGCCGCGATCAGCGCCTCATCCGAGGCGTTGGGATCGCTCAGGCCCAGTTCGTCCGCCTTGGTGCCGTTGGTGCGCAGGATGTCGTGCGCGCCGGCCTGCATCCGCTTCAGGATGTCTTCCAGCTGCTCACGGGTCCAACCGACCTTCAGGTACTCGACCACGGTCGGCTCGATGCCCTTCTCGCGCAGCAGCGCCAAGGTGTTGCGCGAGGTCCCGCAGGCGGGGTTGTGGTAGATCGTGACGCTACTCATGCCGCTCGATTAAACCCTTGCGGCCCGCTCACCAAGTGAAGGCCCGCGACCCGGACACGAAGGTCGAGTCCGAATTGTCCCATGGCATCAGATCGGCGGGGCGCTGGGGCAGGGGCGCGACCCCCGACGGCCAGCGGTCGAAGCTCGCCACATAGCGCACGTCCAGCCGGCCCGCGCCGGTGGGCTGCAGGTCGAGGGTGAGGCCGCTCCCGGGCGCCTGCCAGTAGATCCGCACCCACTCGCCCTTGGGCAGGGCCTGGACGACCGGCACGCCACCCAGCCGGACCACCTGACCGCCGGTCGAGGCCTTCAGCCGCAGCTCGAGCGTCCGCGCGCCGATCGGCGGTTGGGCCGTGAGGCGCATCACGCCGTTGGTCGCGGGGCTCAGTGTGATCTCGGGCGTCGGTTCGGCCACAGGCGGGGCGCTCGCCGCCAGCATGGGCTTGCGCCACGCCCAGTGCGAGAGCCGCTCCACGGGCCCGCCCTCGGCGCGTAGGACGGTGTCGGACCAGCCGCTCGTCATCTGCGTCGGGCTGTAGCGCCAGGCCCGGCCCGTGTCCTGGTCAACGTGGTAGCCGACGTAGCTGACCTGCGGATACCGGGGCGTCCAGGGATCCTCTGCGCGGAGGATCAGCGTCAGGGCCAGGCCACACGCCAGCAGGACGCCGCCGATGACCAGGCCCTTCTGCGCGCCGGTGTCCGGCTGGGCCAGCGGCCAGAGCACCAGGCCGGCAGTGATCATCTGGATCGAGAACAGCGGCATCAGGTCCATGCCCTCGTAGGCGAAGTGCGAGATGCCGCCCTGCCAGCCGAGGGCCGCGGCCGCCAGAACGACGAGCAGCAGGATGGGCAACAGGCCGCGCTTGGCGCTCAGCGCGGTCGCGGCGGCGCCGATCGCCGCCACCAGCAGCGGCCAGGCGATGACGTAGGCGGCGCCGGGCGCGGCGATCTGCAGCAGGATGGTGAGGATCAGGCCCAGGATCAGCGCGCCGGCCCAGGCGCCCTTGCGGCTGGCCGGGCGGTTGTAGACGAAGAAGCCAAGGGCGCCGGCCACGACGCCGGCGACGATCCCGATCCAGTCGATCTCACCGAACGCCGAGGCGGCCAGGCCCAGGACCACGGGTACGGCGGCCATCCAGCGGCGACCCCGCGCCATGTCGCCCGCCGACAGCATCAGGAAGCCCAGCGACAGCATCATGATCGCCCATTCCCATGGGGCCGACTGGGCCAGCAGGAACCGCTGCTCGATGAAGCCGAAGCCCGCTCCGGTCAGCCGCCGAGCGAACTCCAGGACAGCCACCGTGCCGACGCCGGCGAAGGCCAGGGCGCCCATGCCGCGCAGGATGTCGGTGGCGGGAAACTCGCCCGAATGCCGCGCCCACCGCACGGCGAACAGCAGCAGGACGGCGATCGCCGCCAGGATGATCCAGCCGAACCAGACCGGATAGGCGACGACCATGTCGCCGAAGAGGTTGGAGTAGACGACCGTGGGCGAGCGACCGGGCAGGCGCGCGGCGAATGCGGTCTCCGCCGCCGCGGCCAGAACCTGTGTGCCCATGTCCTGCAGCGAACCACGCTCCAGGTTCGCCGGCGTCGACGTCGGGCTGTGGTAGTCGAACTGGCGGCCGATGATCGCGTAGTTCAGGCCTGAGATGCCGGCCTTCAGCGACTCGGTGAGGTCGGTGTCGTTGGGCATCTTCTCGTAGATCAGCACCGACAGCGAAGAGGACGACGGGCTGCGCGCTGTGCGGGCGAACATCTCGACCAGGTCGCCGTTCTTCGGGCTGGTCTGGAACATGTTCACCCGGCCGGTCGACCCGCGCGCCTCGGCGTTGATCACCAGGCCGATGCGCTTGGCCAGCGGATCGCGGCGGAAGAAGTGGTTGGCGCCCAGCAGGCCGGCTTCCTCACCGTCGGTGATCACCACCATGACGTCGCGCGCCGGCAGGCCGCGGGCCTTGATGGCCCGGACGGTCTCCAGGACCGTGGCCACGCCGATGGCGTCGTCCGCTGCGCCGGGCGAGCCGGGCACGCTGTCGTAGTGGGCCATCAGGGCGATGGCGGGCGCGTTGCGGTCGCGGCCGGGCAGGACGCCGACGATGTTCTCGACGGGCCCGGCGACGAGCCGGTCCGAAGCCCACTTCGGCGACTGGACCCCGACGCCGGGGCGCACTTGCGGCGAAAGGCCCAGGCTGGCCATGCGCGCCACCAGGGCGTCACGGACCCGGGCGTTCTGCGGCGAGCCCATGGGGTGAGGGGTGGCCGCCATCAGGGTGACGTCGGCGAAGGCCCGCTCGGCCGAAAATTCGGTGGCGGGCGCGCCCAGCGGCTGGGACTCGGGCAGGAGCTGGTTGGTGAAGGCGATCCAGGAGCCCAGCATCAACGCAATCAGAAGCGCCAGATACCGGCCCATGCGCGCACTCCCCCGAGTCTCGTTTGGGCTACGCTAGACCGCGTTGCGCCAAAACGAAAACGCCCGGCGGTGAGGCCGGGCGTTCCGAAGTTCGTCGTCGAGCGCCGGATCAGGCGGCGATGGTCTGACCCATCTCCTGCGGATCGCGCAGCACGTAGCCGCGGCCCCAGACCGTCTCGATGTGGTGCTTGCCGTCGGCCGCAGCCGCCAGCTTCTTGCGAAGCTTGCAGATGAAGACGTCGATGATCTTCAGCTCGGGCTCGTCCATGCCGCCGTAGAGGTGGTTCAGGAACATTTCCTTGGTGAGCGTGGTGCCCTTCCGGAGGGAGAGCAGCTCGAGCATCTGGTATTCCTTGCCCGTCAGGTGAACGCGGATGCCGTTCACTTCCACGGTCTTGGCGTCCAGGTTCACCACGATGTCGCCGGTCTTGATGACCGACTGGGCGTGGCCCTTGGAGCGACGCACGACGGCGTGGATCCGGGCGACCAGTTCGTCCTTGTGGAACGGCTTGGTCATGTAGTCGTCGGCGCCGCCGGAGAAGGTCTTCACCTTCGTCTCGATTTCGGCCGTCCCCGACAGGATCATGATCGGGGTATTGATCTTGCCCACGCGGAGCGTCCGCAGGACGTCCATGCCGCTCATGTCGGGCAGATTGAGGTCGAGAAGGATCAGATCGTAGTCGTAGATCTTGCCCAGATCGACGCCTTCTTCGCCCAGGTCAGTGGTATAGACGTTGAAACCTTCCGATTTCAGCATCAATTCGATGCTTTGCGCGGTGGCGCTGTCGTCTTCGATCAACAATACCCGCATTGGCCTCTCCTGCCGCGTCCCCGCATTCCGCCGCGAATTCTGGTGAATCCGCGTTATGCCTTGCCGTTAACCTGCCCTACCGTCCTTTAAGACAGGTTAATGGGCGCTGGCCCCACGGTCCGAATCGTTAATCTGATTTCGGAATCCGACTCAAGCTGGGCCGACGAAATGGCGACTCGTCGCCGCGTTGAATCTTTCGTGATTGGACATGGGTCGCGAAGCGCTGGGCGGAACGCCTTGCGCCACAAGGGGTTTTGACCGGACCAGAAGGCCGGAGAAACCCAATGACCGACCACCCCGAAACCCTTGCGCCGTACCGCATGCCCTGGCGCCGCGACGAGGTGAAGCAGCTCGGCGCGCTAACCCCGATCCTTAGGTATGTTCCGAAAAACCCGCTGTTCCTGATCGGCGCGGCGGCGGTCGGCGTGGCCGGCGTGCTGGCGTGGCGCAACCGCGAAAAGATCGCGACGGCGGCCAGCCCGGTGATCGACGACGCCCGCGCCCGCGGGCAGGCTCTGATCGAAGAGGCCAAGGTCAAGGGCGAGGAACTGATCGACCAGGCGAAGGCCACCGTCGATCACGCCGTCGACCAGGCGAAGGCGACCAGCGACGCGGTCGTCGCCAAGGCCAGGGCGCGTCGTCGCGCCGCACCGAAAACCGTCGTTCCAGAGCTACACTGAAGCCTGTTCTTCACACCCCCTTAAGCGTGATGACCGAAAGGTTGCTCACGTAATTGAGAGGCGCGCGTGAAGAGCCTGGTGGCCGCGGTCGAGCGGCTTGATCCCTTGACGGTTTCCGGGCGGGTCGCCGCCGTGAACGGCCTCCTTATCGAGGCGCGCGGCGGCTTGACCCGTCTGGCCGTCGGCGCCCGCGCCGAGATCTCCCGCTTCGGCGAAAAGCCCGTGGCCGCCGAGGTTGTCGGCTTCCGCGAGAACCGCGCCCTGCTGATGCCTTTCGGCCCCGTTGAGGGGGTCGCGCCGGGCGCGGATATCAAGATCCAGCCCCTGGGCTCTGCGGTGCGCCCGACCAAGGCGTGGCTGGGCCGCATCGTCGATGCGTTCGGCGAGCCGATCGACGGCAAGGGACCGCTGCCCCAGGGCCTGGCCGCCTATCCGCTGAAGGCTCCGCCGCCGTCGGCCCATGCCCGCGCCCGCGTGGGCGAGCGGCTGGACCTGGGCGTGCGCGCCATGAACGTCTTCACCACCTGCTGCCGCGGCCAGCGCCTGGGCGTCTTCGCCGGTTCGGGCGTCGGCAAGTCGGTGCTGCTGTCCATGCTGGCCAAGAACGCCGACTGCGACGCTGTCGTCGTGGGGCTGATCGGCGAACGGGGCCGTGAGGTCCGCGAGTTCATCGAAGAGACCCTGGGTGAGGAAGGCCTGCGCCGCGCCATCGTCGTGGTCGCCACCTCGGACGAGCCGGCCCTGAAGCGCCGCCAGGCCGCCTACATGACCATGGCCATCGCCGAGTATCTGCGTGACCAGGACATGGAAGTCCTGTGCCTGATGGACTCGGTCACCCGCTTCGCCATGGCCCAGCGCGAGATCGGCCTGGCCGCCGGCGAGCCGCCGACCACCAAGGGCTACACGCCCACCTGCTTCACCGAGCTGCCCAAGCTGCTGGAGCGCGCCGGCCCGGGTCCGATCCGTCCGGACGGCACTCAAGCGGGGCCGATCACCGGACTCTTTACGGTGCTGGTGGACGGGGACGACCACAACGAACCGATCGCCGACGCCGTACGCGGTATCCTGGACGGGCACATCGTCATGGAGCGGGCCATCGCCGAACGGGGCCGCTTCCCGGCGATCAATGTGCTGAAATCCATCAGCCGGACCATGCCGGGCTGCCAGTCGCCGGAAGAGCGTGTGGTCGTGCGCCAGGCGCGCGAGGCGCTGTCGGCCTATTCGAACATGGAAGAGCTGATCCGCATCGGCGCCTATCGCGCCGGGGCCGATCCGCTGATCGACCGAGCCATCGCGCTCAACCCCTCTGTCGAAGGGTTCCTGTCCCAGGACCCGAATGACGCCACCAGCCTTGAAGACTCCTTCGAAGGCCTGGCGCAAATCCTGGTTGGAGCTGCCGCGTGAGCTGGGCCGACTCGCTGATCAAACTCTCCACCTACGAGGCGGAGGTCCTGCAGAAGCGCCTTGCCGAGATCATGGATCGCCGGATGGCGGTCGAGATGCGGCTGACCATGCTGGAAGCCGAGGGCGAGGCCGAGGCCGTGTTCTTCGCCCAGGAAGCGGCGGCGGGCATCTATCGCGCCGGCTTCTTCGAAGGGCTGAAGCTTCGCAAGGCCAAGATCCAGTCCGAGATCGATGTGATCATGATCGAGGAGCAGGGCGCCCGGGAAGCGCTCTCCGAGGCCTTCGAGGCCCAGAAGAAGTACGAGCACATCGCCAAGAACATCAAGATCGAGGCCGGCAAGGTTCAAGGCCGCGTCGAGGCGGCGGCTCTCGACGAACTGGGCCTGCGCAAGAAGGCCAGCTAGGCCGCGCGGGCCGCCCGCCCGTCCATCGCCTCCAGGATCCGGGTCACTGCCGGTGTTCCGACATCGGCGCGCCGGTAGGCCAGGCCGACCTCGCGCCGTAGGGCCAGGTCACTGATCGGCCGGATCATCGCCGTGGTCGATGCTGGGACCACGCCTTCGGGCAGCACCGTCGCGCCGATCCCCGCCTCCACCAGGGCGATGGCCCATTCCTCCGTCGTCGCCACCGCGGCGATGTCGGGCTTGAACCCCAGGTCGGCCGTGGCGCCGGCGTTCTCGCAATTGCAGCGGGCGATCAGCGCAACGCCTTCAAGGTCGCGCAGGGATAGCGCCGGCTTGAGCCGCAGGTCGTGCCGCGGCGGCAGCGCCACGACATAGGCTTCGGACCAGAGCGGCACGAACGCCTCGTCGTCGCCGGCCACGTTTCGCGCCACGATCCGCGCGTCGCAGGGCTCGTGGGCGCCGACCAGGGAGAGCTTGACCGACGGGTCGTCGGAGAGGGGCTTCAGCAGGGCCAGCGTGCGGGGGATGTCCAGGCTCGACATCAGGCCCAGGACGATGCGGGCGGCCGGTGGCGGGGCGAACAGGGTCTTCAGCGACAGCGCGTCGTCCACCAGCCGCCGGGCCCGGCCATAGAGCGCGTCGGCTGCAGCGGTGGCGGCCACGCCCTTGCGGTGGCGGACGAAGAGCACCGTCTCCAGTTCGCGCTCCAGCGCCGCGAGGGCGGTCGAAATCGAAGGCTGAGAAATGAAGCAGCGCCGCGCCGCCGCGGTGACGCTGCCGGTCTCATAGACCGCCAGGAAATAGCGGAGCTCGCGAAGTTCCATAGTCATGGCCTATGTCATCGTTTCGAAGTCTATATTTTACGTATGCATGGCGACGCGCAAGGGTGAGGCGTTCAGGAGAACCCCGATGCCCTTCCAAAAGCCCACCCTGTCACTGGCCGCCTTCCTCGCGAGCCTGTCGCTCAGCGCCTGCCAGGCACCGCCCGCTGCGGCCGAGCTGGCGGTCCCGACGTCGCCGCCCCCGGCTCATCCGCCGGCCGGGATGCGCATCGCCGCCTTGCCATCCGGCTCCACCCAGTCGTCCGCCGCCATGGCCTATGAGGGCGGCAAGGGGGACGACAAGCGCACGTTCGTCGCCGGCGCGATCCTGGTCGATCACCCCAAGGGGCGGCTGCTGTTCGACGCCGGCTACGGCCGCGATCTGGCGGAGCACTTCAAGACCGCCCCGAAGATCATGCAGATGTCGGTGAAGCCCGTCCTGACCCGCCCGGTGGTCGAGCAATTGGCCGCTGCAGGCATCGCGCCGTCAGGCCTCAAGGCCATCGTCCTGACACACGCCCATTGGGACCACGTCAGCGGCGTCGCCGACATGCCGGGCGTGCCGGTCTGGGCGAGCCGGGCCGAGATGGCCTTCATCAACAGCGGCAAGGATGGCGGGACGCTGGCGCGGAAGCTGGGCCTCAAGGACTACCGCGCCTTCGACTTCCCAGACGGTCCGTACGAGGGCTTCGCCCGGAGCTGGGACGTGTTCGACGACGGCAGCGTGGTGCTGGTTCCCGCCGCTGGCCATACGCCGGGCTCGATCGTGGCCTTCGTCAACACGCCCGACGGGCGGCGCTATGCGCTGATCGGCGATACGGCCTGGCAGGCCGAAGGGGTGACCTTGCCGGCCCAGAAGCCGCTGCTGACGCGCTTCGTCGACGAGGATGCGGCCGCCACCAAAGCGATGCTCGAGAAGCTGCACGCCTTGAAACAGGCCCAGCCGGACCTGGTCATCGTGCCGGCCCATGACGCACGGGTCTGGGCGACCTTGCCGGCGTTGGCGCCGGCCACCGGAAAATAGGGCCTATTTGCCCTGGCGGGCGCGTTCGGCTTCCACGTCCTGGCGCAGGACGTGGAGGTCCTCGCTGATCTTGAAGATGGTCACGTAGAACTCGCAGAACGCGCGCCACAGCAGCACGGCGATGAACACGCCCAGCATGCCCACGCCCAGGACGCCGACGGCCAGCAGGATGCCCCAGCCGCCCTCGCGGATCGCCACGCCCACCGAGGCGCCCAGTACGCCGAACGCCATCACGCCGATGATGCCCAGGCCCGCCCAGTAGACGAGGTGGACGACACTGCCGGTGATCAGCCGCTCGAAGGTCAGCAGGTCCCAGAGAAATTGCCCGTTGGCGTTCTGGGGTCGCTGGAGAGGTCGCCGCATCCGAATTCCGAGACTCAACAACCGTGCGAAGCGCCGGTCAGGCCCGAACCGCTATCAGCCGGGCGCGCGACCTGCAACAGACGCCATTCCGCGTGGCGATGCGGCGCGCGGCCTATTTCGCGAGCTCGGCGCTCGCCTTCTCGATCGATGACACTAGGTCGGCGATGCGGTCCTTCTTCTTGAACGGCGTGTCCAGGAACCGCTCGACCGTGGCGTTGAACAGCTTGGGGTCGTCGTAGGGCACGGCGTGGGTGCTGTTCGGGAACACGGCCAGGTTGGCGTTCGGCAGGCTTTCGTAGATTTCGACGGTATGGCGCAGCTGGATCACGTCGTGATCGCCAGAGAGCACCAGCGTGGGCGCCACGACCTTGCCGAGCAGCTTGGGATCGATGTGCGGCTCGTGTTCCAGCAGGTTCAGCATCTTCGCCGCCCGCCGGCCCTCAGGTGTCTTGTCCAGGTCGGCCGGCATGGTGCTCTTCATCTGGGCGACCCAGGCCGAGGTTTCGGGATAGATGGCGTCCGGGTTCAGGTTCGCCGCCATGGCGACCAGCTTGCGCACCTTGTCGGGGTGGCGCACCCCCATCAGCAAGGCCTCGATGCCGCCGTCGCTCCAGCCGACAACATCGACGCGGCCAAGTTTCAGATGGTCGACCAGCGCCGCCAGGTCGTCGGTCATCTGCTCGTAGGTGATCGGGCCCTGGCTGTCGCCGGACCGCCCCTGGTCGCGGCTGTCCATGGCGATCACCTTGCGGTGCGCCTTGAAGTGGTCGATCTGCGCCGCCAGCATGCCCAGGCTGCCGCCGTTGCCGTGCACCAGCAGCAGCGGTTCACCCTCGCCATAGACCTCGTAGTAGAAGGTGACCCCGTCGTGGACGAAGCTCCCGCTGGCGGCCTTGTTGGCGCCATAGGGGACCTTCGCGGCGGCCGTCGCGGCCGGCTTGTCCGTCTTGGTCGGCGCGGGTGTGCACGCGCCCGCCAGCGAGAGAACGGCCGTGAGCGCGACGGCGCTCCTCAACGATCGGATCATGGGGCCCCCGGCTAACCAGGAGCCAGTCGTCGCGCCGGCGAGGCCGCCGGTCAAGGCGGCGCTTGCCGCCTGCGCCCCGGCCTAGAGCGCGCCGACGGTCTTGAGGCGTGCGCGCGGGTGGATTTCGTTCTGGCTCATGACCGGCGTCTGGCCACGGAAGCGCTCGATGATCGAACGAACGTAGGGCCGGATGGTCGGGCTGGTCAGCAGGACCGGGCTGTCGCCGGCCAGGGCCGCGCGCTCGAAGGTCTCGCGGATGCCGCGGATGAAGTCCTGGAGCCGCGACGGCGCCAGGGCCAGCTGCTTCTCGTCGCCCGAGCCGACCAGGGCGTCGGCGAACGCGTTCTCCCACTCGGCGGACAGGGTGACGATCGGCAGGGCGCCGTCGTCGCCGCGATAGGCGTAGCAGAGCTGGCGGGCCAGGCGGCCGCGGACCTGTTCGACCAGCAGCGTGATCGAGCTGGTGTGCGGCGCAGCTTCGCCGATGCCTTCCAGGACGGCGCCCAGGTCGCGGATCGAGATGCGTTCGCGCAGCAGCGCCTGCAGCACGCGCTGGACCGTCGTGGCGCTCACGGTGCTGGGGATCAGGTCGTCGGCCAGCTTCTTCTGCTCGGCCGGCAGATCCTTGATCAGCTTCTGGACCTCGGCGTAGGTCAGCAGGTCCGGCATGTTTTCCTTGAGCACCTCGGTCAGGTGCGTGGTCAGCACGGTGGCCGGATCGACGATCGTGTAGCCGCGGAAGGTGGCTTCCTCGCGCAGGCCGTCGTCGATCCAGGTCGCGGGCAGGCCGAACGCCGGCTCCTTCATGTGCTCGCCCGGCAGCTCCACCTGGGCGCCGCGCGGATCCATGGCCATCAGGCTGCCGATGCGGACCTCGCCCGCGCCGGCTTCCATCTCCTTGATGCGCAGGCAGTAGCCCTGCGAGGGCAGGCGCATGTTGTCCAGGATACGGACGCTGGGCATGACGAAGCCGAAGTCGGTCGCCAGGGTGCGGCGCAGGGCCTTGATCTGGTCGGTCAGCCGGCGACCTTCCAGGTCGTTGATCAGCGGCAGCAGGCCGTAGCCCAGCTCGATCTTGATCTCGTCGATCGCCAGGGTCTGGGCGATCGGCTCGTCCTCGGGCTCGGCGGCGACGGGCGCGACCTCGACCGCTTCGACGACCGGCTTGGCGTGGGAACGCCGCCACGCCAGCATCCCCGCGCCGATCGACAGCAGGGCGAACGGGATGATCGGCATGCCGGGGATGATGGCCAGGCCGCCGGAAGCGGCGGCGACCATGCCCAGGCTGATCGGGTTGGTGGCTAGCTGGGTGACCAGCGCCTTGTCGGCGGCGCCCTCGACGCCGGCCTTCGACACCAGGAAGCCGGCGGCGATCGAGATGATCAGGGCCGGGATCTGGCTGACCAGACCGTCGCCGATCGACATGATCGTATAGGTCGAGAACGCCTGGCCGATCGGCACCTTGTGCTGCAGCACGCCGATCAGGATGCCGCCGATGACGTTGATGGCCAGGATGATCAGGCCGGCGACCGCGTCGCCGCGCACGAACTTCGAGGCGCCGTCCATGGCGCCGAAGAAGGTCGATTCCTGCTCCAGTTCCTTGCGGCGCAGCTTCGCCTGGTCCTGGTCGATCAGGCCGCTCGACAGGTCGGCGTCGATCGCCATCTGCTTGCCGGGCATCGAGTCCAGGGTGAAGCGGGCCGCGACTTCCGCGATCCGGCCAGAACCCTTGGTGATGACGACGAAGTTCACGACCACCAGGATCGCGAAGACGATCACCCCGATGATGAAGTTGCCGCCCATCATCAGCTTGCCGAACGTCTCGATGACGTGGCCGGCGCCGTGGGCGCCCTCGTGGCCGTGGCTGAGGATCAGGCGGGTTGTGGTGATGTTGAGCGCGAGCCGGAACAGCGTCGCGACCAGCAGCACCGTCGGAAAGGCGGTGAAGTCCAGGATCCGCTTCATCAGGATCGCGGTCATCAGGATCAGGATCGAGACGCCGATCGAGAGCGTGAGGAACACGTCCAGCATGAACGCCGGGATCGGCAGGATCATCAGCAGGACGACGCCGATCACGCCGAGCGCCAGGGCCACGTCGCTGCGCATCACCCAACCCAGCATCTCCTTGCCGGAGGGGGCGTTGGACATGCGGGTGACACCAGTATCGGCCATCAGGCTCTGAGCTCCGAGGAGTCTTCGTCCACGCAGTCCACGAGACGGACTACCCGGCAGTTATTGCCGACGGGAACTGGCCATATGGTTAACAAGTGTGATCGAGCGGCCGCCGCGCGACGGCAAGAGGTCGCAGGGCTCGGGCGCGCGCCGACGCGGCCGGGATGCGTCCGACGCGGCTACGGGGGATCGAAGGCGGGGTGAAAACTCGCATCGCCCGCCGGCGGCGGACCCTCCAGCACCAGGCGCTGGAAGTAGGGATTGGGCCGGCCGTTGTAGGTTAGCGCAGTGTCGCTCACGAAGCCGAAGCGACGATAGTAGGCGGGGTCTCCGAGGAGGACGCACCCGGCCGCAGGCAGGCGCCGAAGGCGATCCAGGCCGTCGGCGATCAGGGCGCTGCCGATCCCTCGCCGTTGCATCCCGGGCGCCGCCGAGACCGGGCCGAGCCCGAACCAGTCCGTCGGCCGGCCATCGATGCGAACGGGCGAGAAGGCGATATGACCGACCAACTGATCGTCCGCGGTCATCGCGACCAGCGAGATCGTCAGGGCGCCCGCCTTGCGCAGATCGTCGACGACGCGGGCCTCGTCGCCCTCGCTGAAGGGCATGGGCGCTAACGCCGCCGTGGTGATCCGCGCGATCTCGTCGGCATCCTCCGGGCGCTCGGGCGCGATGCGCAGATGCAGTGGGTCTTGAGGTGGCTTTCTGATCAATGGAGCGTCTTTCGACAGGCGTGACACAGCAATGCGACCGCGGCTTTCGCGGTTCGCGATGAAGGCTGGCGACGCCGCGCAGAGCACGGCGTCAGGGTCACGCAATCGTTGACATGCGCCCAGGCTATGAAGCCGCCGTCCGATGGTCAACGGGGGCGGCGCGCCTGGGGACGCTCGTGTTCTAGGCGGCGCTGGCGCCCATCTGCGGGGCGGGCACCGGGACGCCGGCCTCGGTGTATTCCTTCAGCTTGTTGCGCAGCGTCCGGATCGAGATGCCCAGGATGTTGGCCGCGTGGGTGCGGTTGCCGAAGCAGTGCTCCAGGGTCTCGATGATCAGCGTCTGCTCCATCTCGGCGACCGTCTGGCCGACGAAGGAGCGGGTGGCGACCTCGGCGGCGCTGGCCGCGGCCTGGGCCGTGCGGGCGTGGGCGTCGGCGGGCGCCAGGGGCTGGCCGTCCGGCAGCCGGATGGCGTTCTCGTCGATCTCCGGGCCGATCGAGAGCAGCACCGCGCGGTGCATGGCGTTCTCGAGCTCGCGGACGTTGCCCGGCCAGCGGTGGGCGGCCAGACGGCGCCGCGCCTCGGCGGAGAGCGGCTTCTCGGCCACGCCGTTGGCGGCGGCGTACTTCTTGATGAAGAACTCCGACATCGCCAGCACGTCGCCGGGGCGGTCGCGCAGCGAGGGGATGCGCAGGTTCACGACGTTCAGGCGGTAGAGCAGGTCTTCGCGGAACGTGCCCTCCTTCACGGCCTGAGCCAGGTCGCGGTTGGAGGTGGCGAGGATGCGGATGTCCACCTTCACCGGGGCGGAGCCGCCGACGCGGTCGATCTCGCGCTCCTGGATCGCGCGCAGCAGCTTGGCCTGCAGGCGGGCGTCCATCTCGCTGATTTCGTCCAGCAGCAGGGTGCCGCCGTTGGCTTCCTCGAACTTGCCGATGCGGCGGGCGAGCGCGCCGGTGAAGGCGCCCTTCTCGTGGCCGAACAGCTCGCTCTCGAGCAGGTTCTCGGGGATCGCGGCGCAGTTGACCGAGATGAAGGTCTTGTTCGCGCGGCGCGACTTCTGGTGGACGTAGCGGGCGACGACTTCCTTACCGACCCCGCTCTCGCCGGTGATCAGGATCGAGGCGTCGGACGGCGCCACCTGGTCGGCCAGCTGGACCACCGACTGCATCGCCGGGTCGCGGACCACCATCGGGCGGTTCTCGTCGCTGACCGCCGACAGCACGGCGGCGATCAGCGTCGCGTCCGGCGGCAGGGGGATGAATTCCTTGGCCCCGGCGCGGATGGCGTCCGCCGCCCGCTTGGGGTCGGCGGCGATGCCACAGGCCACCACCGGCACCATGATCCGCTCGGCCTCGTTCGCGGCGATCAGGCCGGCGATGTCGAGGTCGTAGTCGACCATCAGCAGGTCGGCGCCCTGGCCGGCCCGCAGGGCGTGCAGCGCCGCCGCCGTGGTCTCCACGTGGCTGACCTTCGCGCCCGCGCTCATCGCCATCTTCACGGCAGTGGAGAGCTGTCCGCTCAGTTTTCCGACGACCAGAAGTCTCATGTCTTTACTCCTTCAAACCCGCGGCCTCAGGCCTGCGAGTCGCCGTCCTTGATGATTTCCGTCATGGTCACGCCCAGGCGTTCGTCGACGATGACGACCTCGCCGCGCGCCACCAGGCGGTTGTTGACGTAGATGTCGATCGCCTCGCCGACCTTGCGGTCCAGCTCCAGCACCGAGCCCTGGCTGAGCTGCAGCAGCTGCGCGACCGACATCGACGAGCGGCCGAGCACGGCCGAGATCGCCACGGGCACGTCGAAGACGGGCGCCAGATCGCCGGCGGTCCGCTCTTCGCCCAGCAGGGCGGCGAGGGTGTTGTCGGCGTCGCTGTCCGGCGCGAACTCGTCGAGTCTCAGATCGTCTTCCGACATGGGGCTAGCTCTCTGCGCCGGGGATCAAGGGTTCGGCATGGAGGCCCTCCGCGGCGAGCGCGGCCTCCAGCGCAAGGGTGACGCGGCCGGCGGCCTGGGCGGGGTCGAACGCCGCCTGGCCGTCGCCGAAATCGAGGGTGAAGGCGTGTCGCCCGAACGCGCCGTCCGGCTTCACGATGATGGCGCCCTCGAACCCGAGGCCACGGGCGACATCTTCCAGCAGAGGCTGGAGGTTTTCCGCCAGCGCCGGGTCCGCCGACAGCACCAGCCGGGGCTGGGCGTCGATCTCGCGGGCCAGGGTCTCCAGGGCGGCCAGCACGGGCGCCTGGGGAAACTTCTCGAGGGCCGAGTCGGCGATGGCGCGGGCGCAGGCCAGGGCCAGCGTCGCCGAACCCTGCCGGTGCTCGTGCGCGACCTCGGCCAGCCGGGGCAAGGCCTGGGCGCAGGCCTGGGCGATCTGGGTAAGGGCATCGGCCTGCTGGGCGTCGATGCTGGCCATGGCCATGCGCTGGCCTTCGGCGTGGGCCGCGGCGCGGATCTGCTCGACCTCGTCGGCCGGGAACAGGCGCTTGGGCCGCGGCGCGGCATAGGTGACCGATCCGCGAGCGTCGAACTCGGTATCGAAGCTGAATTTCTCGTGCGCTTCGGACATCAGTAGATCAGCTCATCGTCGTTGCCCGAGCCGGCCAGCATGATCTCGCCCTTGTTGGCGAGGTCCTTGGCGACCTGCACGATGGCCATCTGGGCCTGGTCGACGTCGCGCAGACGGACCGGACCCATGCTTTCCATGTCTTCGCGCATGATCTTCGAAGCCCGCTCGGACATGTTCGAGAAGAACATCTCGCGCAGGGCGTCCGAGGCGCCTTTCATGCCCAGGGCCAGCTGGTCCTTTTCCACGCTGCGCAGCAGGGTCTGCACGCCGCCCGGATCCAGCTTCGACAGGTCCTCGAACACGAACATCAGGGCCCGGATGCGCTCGGCCGCCTCGCGGTTGCGCTCTTCCAGGGCGGTGATGAAGCGGGTCTCGGTCTGACGGTCGAAGGCGTTGAAGATGTCGGCCATCATCTCGTGGCTGTCGCGCTTCGAGGTGCGCGCCAGGTTCGACATGAACTCGTTGCGCAGCGTCTGCTCGATCTTGTCCAGGATCTCGCGCTGCACCGGCTCCATCCGCAGCATGCGCATGACGCATTCCAGGGCGAAGTCCTCGGGCAGCGAGGCCAGCACACGGGCGGCGTGCTCGGACTTGATCTTGGACAGCACGACCGCGACGGTCTGCGGATATTCGTTCTTCAGGTAGTTCGCGAGCACGGCCTCGTTCACGTTGCCGAGCTTGTCCCACATGGTCCGGCCGGCCGGACCGCGGATTTCTTCCATCAGCGCGTCCACCTTCTCGGGCGGCATGATGGAAGCCAGCAGCTTCTGGGTCTGTTCGAACGAGCCCATGATGGAGCCCGTGCCGGCCGCGCCGGACACGAACTCGACCAGCAGGTCTTCGACCACGCCGGCGGTCACGTTGCCGAGGCTGGCCATGGCCTGGGAGATCTCCTTGATCTCCTCCTCGTCCAGCGACTGCCACACGCCGGCGTGCTCTTCACCGAGCGCCAGCAGGATGACGGCGCACTTCTCGGCGCCGTTCAGGCGGGATGGGTCGACGATGCTCTTCGAGCTTGCGGCGCGTGCGGTGGCCATCAGTTGGTCTCATGCAGCCAGGAGCGGAGGATCGCGACCGACTCGTCGGGGTGGCGTTCCACGAATTCGGACACCTTCTTCACGGCGCTGGCGCGGACCTGACCGTCGACGCGGGCCATGTCGATCCGGGCGTTGGCGTCGTCGCCGCCCGGGCCGGGCAGGGCCAGCTGGCCGCCGTCCGAGGAGATCTGCATCGGCTGGCCGTCCGGCGTGACCATCACGCGGGTGACCTGGCCGGCCGGGCCGACCAGCGCGCCGCCACCGGCGATCGCGCCGGCCTTCTTGCCGCCGCCCAGCAGGGGGCGGGCCACGAAGAAGATCATCAGGATGCCGACCAGGGCCAGGACGCCCAGTTCGACGGCCCGCATGATGTCGTTCTTGTCGAAGCCCATCAGCGGGCTGGAGGCGACGACACCCTCGCCGTCGTCGGCGGTCGGGAACTTGACGTTGATCACGCTGACCTGGTCGCCGCGCTCCTGGTTGTAGCCGACCGCGGTGCGGACCAGCTGCTCGATGCGCTGCATTTCCTCGGCCGAGCGGGGCGTGTAGGCGCCGGGCTTGCCGTCCTTGCCGGCCGGCGCGGTGGCGCCATCGACGGCGACGGCGACCGACAGGCGCTTCACAGTGCCGGGCTCTTCGACCTTGGTCGTGACGGTCTTCGAGATCTCGTAGTTGGTGGTCGAGTCCGTGCGGCCGCTGGTGTTCGAGTTGGTATTGGTGTCGCCGCCGGGACCGCCCGGGATATTGGCCGCGGCCGACGCTTGGCCCGAACCGGCCTGCTCGTTCTCGCGGGAGTTCTCTTCCTGGGTCGATTCCGACCGGACGACCTGGCCGTCCGGATCGTAGCGTTCTTCCTGGGTGGTAACGCGGGCCAGATCCAGGTCGGCGGTGACGTTGACCCGCGCCTTGCCGGCGCCGACCATACCCTCGATCAGCGTCTTCACCTGCTTGGCGATGCGTTGCTCGACCTCGGACTTGCGGCTGTCGGCCTCGGCGGCCATGCCGGTCTCGCCGCCCGACAGGGTCTTGGCGTGCTGGTCGACGACGGTGACGCGATCGGGGCGCATGTTCGGCACGGCGCCCGCGACCAGGTTCTGCATGGCGCGGACCTGGTCGGCGGTGGGCTCACGCCCGCCGACGCCGATGCTGATCGACGCCGAAGGTTGCTCGGCTTCTTCCTCGAACAGCTGGCGCTTGGGCAGCACCAGGTGCACTCGGGCCGAGGTGATGCCGTCGAGGGAGAGGATGGTGCGCGACAGCTCGCCTTCCAGGGCGCGCTGACGGTTCAGTTGCTGAACGAAGTCGGTCTGCCCCAGGGCGTTGGCTTCGTCGAAGATCTCGTAGCCGACCGAGCCGGCGGTCGGCAGGCCCTTGGACGACAGCATCAGGCGGGTGGAGGCGACCTCGTCGCGCGGCACCATGATGGTCGAGCCGTCGCCCTTGACCTCGTACTTCACGCCGGCCTGGTCCAGGGCGGCGGTGATCGAGCCGGCTTCCTTGAGGTCCAAGTTGGCGTAGAGCAGCGACTTGGGCTGGCCCAGGTTCATGAACACGGCCGCCAGAACGGCCGCGAGGCCGGCGCCGATGCCCAGGATCGCGGCCAGGCGGCCGATCCCGAACCTCTGCAGCATGCCAACGAACTGGTTCAACCGGTCGTCCCTTCCCGTCGCGAAGGGCCGCAGCGATTGCGGTTCTCCCCCTCAGGTAGGCAGGATTTACCCAGTCCTTGGTTAAGGGGCCGTTTAAGCTTTGCCTTAGCGAGGCGGGACAGGCTGTCGCAGGCAGGACTTTTTTGCCTACCTGCTCCAGGGCTCCAGGGCGCCGTTCAGGGCCAGGAGCACCGAAAACGCGGTGTAGATCAGCACGGTCATCGTGAAGAACACCTTCCTGAGGCCAGTCCAGGATTCCACCCGCCGGCCGCCCTGCCAGATGGCCGGGACGGCGGCGATGGTGACCAGGCTGAGCGCCGCCGCCACCAGGGCGCAGGTCGACGCGGTGATGATCAGCGGACCGGGCCAGCCGTACATGATCGACGGGATGTCCGAGGCGCCCGCCGCCCATGCTCCGAACATCGCCATGGCGGCGAGCCAGAGGCCGGCCTGCATGTTCTGCACCAGGGCGGCGCGGGCCTGGATCTGGTTCTGGCGCAGCTCGCGGCGGCTGCGCAGGGCCAGCCCGGCCAGGGTCAACACCGCGGTCGCACCGGTCAGGCCGGCCATGAACGCCAGGGTGCTCGGGCGCTGGGTGAGGTCGGCGCGCTGAAGGGTCTCGGTGTTGCTGCCGTATCGGAAGCTGATGGCCCGGCCGTCCTGCATGTGGAACGCCAGGTGCGCATCGCCGGTCGTTGCGCCGAAGCGGCCGTCGCTCACCGCGCCATCCGGCGTCCAGGCGCGGCTGTCCCCCATCCGCGAGGTGATCAACCGGCCGCCCGAGGTCACCGACACCTGGGCGGCGCCTTCGATCAGGCCGACGAAGCCTTCCAGCCCGCCGAAGGCGCGCCGGGTCGTTAGGTAGTCGCCGACGAAGGCGTCCTTGCCGGCCAGAAGCTCCGCCGACCCGGGCCGCGGGTAGACGGCGGCCGGGGCGTAGAACTGCCGAACCACCGCGTTCGGGAGCGCGGCGGCCAGCTTCGAGCCGTCCTCGCCGTTGGTGCTGACGAAGACGCCCAGTCCCAGGTCGGGGACGACGACCATGGCCGAGTGGAAGGCCAGGGTGTCGCCCAGGTGGCCATAGCCGCGATAGTCGCCCGGCAGGTCGAACGTCATGAAGCCGTGCGCCCAGCCGTTGATCCCCGCGGGCGTCTGGCGCATGGGCGAGCGGAACGCGTGGGCCGCCTTCGGGCCGAAGACCGTCTTGCCGTTCCACGTCCCGTTGTTCAGCAGCATCAGCATGTAGCGCGACATGTCGCCGGCCGTGGACGAGGCCGAGCCGGCGGGCGCGATCTGGCCAATGTATTCGTAGTCGTTCGGGAAGAAGCCCGCGTTGCGCCAGCGGTAGCCGACGGCGACGTCGCCGCGCAGGCGCTCGGGCATCGCCGCGGGCAGGCCGCGCCGCTCGGGGCGGGGCTCGCGGAAGGTCGTGCTGCTCATGCCGAGGGGGACAGTGATCTCGTCCTCGACCCGGCGTTCGAAGGTCTTGCCCGCGACGAAGGCCGTGGCCTCGCCGGCCAGGGCCGCGCCATAGTTCGAATAGCTGGAGATGGCGCCGTTCCGCCGCTCGCGGCTGGGGCGTTCCTGGCGCAGGTACAGGTCCAGCGGCCGGACGCGGCGGGGATCGTTCTCGAACAGCTGCCCCAGCGCCCGGTCTTCGAACCCCGATGTGTGGTTCAGGAGTGAGCCGACGGTGACATCGCGGGACTTGCCGGGCAGGCGCACCTTCTCGGGCAGGTAGAGGTTGACCGGACGGTCCAGGCGGATGCGGCCAGCTTCGACCTCCTTCATCAGCAGGATCCAGGTGAAGGTCTTCGAGATCGAGCCGATGCGGAACAGCGTGCGATTGGGATCGACGGGCCGGCGCGGCGCGAGGTCGGCGAAGCCATAGCCCTTGCTCAGCAGCACCTGGCCGTTCTGGACCACCGAGACGGTGGCGCCGGGCACATGTTCGCGCGCCAGTGCGTCGGCGACCCAGCCATCCACGAACGCCTCGAGTTGCGCCGGGTCGACGGGCTGGTTCGACGCGAGACGGGCGCCGTTCGGATGGCGCGGAGGCGTGGTCGGAGTTGCGACGGCGGCGTGAGCCGCGGTCGATGTCGTCTTGGCGGGCGCCGGACGCGGCTTGGTCTGGGCGTACGGGATGGGCGCCCGGGGCAGAGCGGCCGCGGGCGCGGCGGGCGCCTCTTGAGCGAAAGCCGGGGCCGCTGTCAGGAAAGCCAGCGCCGCGAGCATCTTGCCGAGCTTACGCATCGTCGAGGGTCGCTCCATCGGGAAACATCGACCCTATCACCTCGGTTGAGTCGCAGTCCCCGTC
>Ga0209026_1000619_pt1 | contig 22424 bp, 16 predicted proteins | sample AraplaCL_Col_mCL_FD_184262 | JGI IMG/M metagenome (GOLD analysis project Ga0209026, IMG submission 184262) | Arabidopsis root microbial communities from the University of North Carolina, USA - plate scrape CL_Col_mCL (SPAdes) (version 2) | ecosystem: Host-associated > Plants > Roots >... | reverse complement strand
TGGTTATGCCATTTAAAGTATAGGTGTTGGTGGCGCTTGTGTGAACTGTCGCGGTGACCTGTACGTTTCCTGCATGCAAATCGTTGCATACTTTAGTAATACTGATAGCTATAGCGCCGATATTGCATTTTATCCTATTGACGGTCACCGGCAGCGTATCTACCACACAACCCCTTGAGTTGAGTAAATAAAAATTGTAATTACCCGCGGTTAAGCCCGTAAACACATGATTTGCCGGATAAACGCCCATAGCATCCTGGATGGTATATTGATTTCCGTTGCTGACGTTAAAACTAACCTGGCCGGTTTGATCACAGTTTGCATCGGTTTTTGTGATCATCGTAACGGGTTTGGCAAGCCCCTGGGCCGCTACGATTATGGTTGTATCTTTTGTTTGTACTGCCGACTTTACCTTCAAATCGTAAGTTCCGGGCGTAACCTGAAAGCTGCCCGTTGTATTGATGATGGTATCATTCAATACATATTGATAGTCGACCAATGGATTTTTGCATGCCACCTGCATGCTAACCTTGCCCTGGTAGGGGCAAGGCGTTGCTTGTTGCACCGAGTCGATAATGATTCTGGGTATCTCACCGTCCTCAACGTCGCTGGCGGCATCATATACGATATAGGGTAAGGTGGCAATCGTACCCACAATGGTTTTGTTTTCCATATCCAGTTCAAGCAGGTCGGTGGTATTGCCGTTTACCGCCAACGCATATATTTTGTTTCGTGTACTGCTGTATGCAATGGAGACAAGGCCGTAAATGTTTTGTGCGATGGGGATATGCAAAGTGCTGTTTGCCGGGTTGGTTTGATCGATCTTTACGATCCCCACCGTCGACGCCAGGTACAGATCTTTTTTATAAAAGATCAGGTCGCCGCCTGACTGGAACGGTATCGCACCTACATGGATAACAACGGGATTTTTGGGATCTACTTTATAGATATCGTAGCCGCTATCCATGTACAATACTCCCGTACTGTCGACGGTTAGTGCGTTGCCCAACTGGAGGGCGGGCGTTGATACAAGCGAGCAACTGATGATGCTGCCGGGTGTGACGATGCCTTGCAGAACCTGCAAGCCGTTGGCCTGATAAAAAGTGTTTTTATAAAGTGCTATCGAACCAAAAACAGGCGCACTATTGCATGTGCCGATATTTGTTGATGTTGCGCCTGTTGGGCCAAGCGTTACTTTTTTTAGGTAACCATCGCTGGTGCCAACATAAAAACTTTGGGCACGAATGTCCAAAGAAAGTAACAAAAAGACAACGATAAGGCAGACGTTCTTCATTTAGCAGTTACGCTATGATACCTGATAATGATACAATAGGTTGCTAACTATGTGAAAAATATCGGCAAGATCAGACCACTCCATATAATGAGCCACCTTTTTCTGCTAATTTGTCTACTCTTTTCTCCATAGCCGCATTTTTAATCAGCGGCGGTGCATGGTGGGGTTTAATGCGGGCATCGATAATTAGCGGGCCTTTGCAGCCCCAGTGCTTGTGTTCGGTAAAGGCGTTAATGCCATAAATATCGTGGCTTGGGTTGCTGCGGGTAAAGGTTACCCAAACAAAATTGTTGATGGTTTCGGCGGTAAAGCCGGCATCGTCGCATAATATCATTAACGGTAGACTGTCTAAATTTTCGCCTTTTAAGTGCCCGTTTAAAATAGCAACTTCTTTTTCTGTTTCGCTTTCGCTGATGTATTTAGGCGATTCTATAGCTAAAATGCCAGGCATTACCATTTTGTAGTTTTGGAAGGATCGCGGTAAGCTAAAGCCGGATGGCAACTCTTTCCATAACTCCCGTTTTACAGCTCCTGCCACTGCTATTGCCACTTTACTGCCCGAGTTGAGATCGCTGCCGCTATAATCTAAAGTATCGATGGTGGTTTTGGTGTAAAAGTGGAGGTCGCGGGTTAAGTCTATCCGTTCCAGTACATGCTGCATAAACTGTGGGATGTGGTGCGCGTTGAGTGCCGGATCATCTTCTTTGGCGCAGATAAACAGGTATTTGGCCAGGCTCAATTGGTTGCTGCCTAAAATGTGGTTGGCCAGTGTGAGTATTTCCTGCGGTTTGCGCTCTTTTAAATATGGTGTGTAGCGCTCGCTGCCTATGGCGAACAGTAAAGGGTGAACGCCTGCCGCGTCGACAGCGTGTACCTCGTGTAAACCGGGTATTTCCTTCGGGATGGCGGCTCCCGAAATTTCGTGGATCAGAGCGCCAAAGCTGGTGTCTTCCTGCGGCGGGCGGCCTACCACGGTAAAACTCCAAACAGGGTCCTTACGGTGATAAACGCGGTTCACCTTCATTAACGGGAAGGGGTGCGTTAAACTATAATAGCCCAAATGATCCCCAAAAGGGCCTTCGGGTTTGTTTTGTTGTGGTATTACGGTGCCGGTGATCACAAAATCGGCATCGGCAGAAATGCAAAAACCTTCGTCATCATAATAATAGCGGAAGCGGCGGTTACCTAAAGCACCGGCAAAAGTAATTTCGGATAAACCTTCCGGCAGCGGCATTACCGCGGCTAAGGGGTGCGACGGCGGGCCGCCGACAAAGATGCTCACCTTTAAGGGCTGACCTTTGGCGTTAGCCTTACTTTGATGGATGCCGATACCGCGGTGCAATTGATAATGCAGCCCGATCTCCTCATTTTGGATATAATCGTTACCGGCAAGCTGGATGCGGTACATGCCCAGGTTGGCGTTCATTACGCCGGGCTTGTCGATATCTTCGGTATAAACCTGCGGCATGGTCACGAAAGGGCCCCCATCCATTGGCCAGTTCACGATCTGCGGAAGCTCACTTATTTGGGTTTGACGGAAACTGATGGGCGCGTTTTTGCCAACTTTCATCGGTAAAGCCGATAGGGCAGTGGCCGCTACATTTAAATATTGGAAGGGATGTTTAAGCGCTTTTATAGGGTCATTCTTTAGATCGACCAATACTTTGATCTTTTCCAGCGTATCGCGAAACATAAATTTCGACCGGTCTAACGTGCCGAACAAATTGGATACGGCCGGGAATTTGCTGCCTTTTACGTTTTCGAAATACAGCGCCGGGCCCTCGTGCTCATAAACCCGCAGGTGTATGGCGGCCATTTCGAGGTAAGGGTCAACCTCTTCGGTAATGCGGATGAGGTGACCGTGTTTTTCGAGATCGGTAATGCAGGCGCGTAAATTTGGATAACCCATTGGCAGCTTTAGTAATAACAGGCCGAAGTTAGCTTAAATAAGATTTAAAGCCAATAATTGCCGCTATTATGAAAAATTGATGATATTTAGGCTTTTGAGATCACTATGGACATCAGCGAAATCTTAACCATTACCATTGTGCTGGCGGCGGTGTTTGCCTATATCAACAACCGGCTCATCAAATGGCCGCCTACCATCGGCATCATGGTACTGTCGTTAAGCTGCTCGGTGATATTGGCCGCTTTGGGCAAGTTTTTCCCGTTGTTATCGGCTAAGGCGGTGCTGCTGGCCAGCTCTATCGATTTCCGCGACGTGCTGATGAACTTTATGCTCAGCTTTTTGCTTTTCGCGGGGGCCATCCATATCGACGCGGGTAAATTAAAGAAAGAGCGCTGGCCGGTAATGATCTTATCGACGCTTGGGATCCTGATCTCGACCACGCTGGTTGGCGCGATGGTGTGGGAACTCTTCAGGCTGTTTAATATGCCTGTCGAATTGATCTATTGCCTGTTATTTGGCGCCCTGATATCGCCTACGGACCCGATAGCGGTGTTAGCCATATTGAAAGAAGCTAAAATACCTTCGTCGCTCGAGCTTAAGATCTCGGGCGAATCGTTGTTTAACGATGGTGTGGCCGTCGTGGTGTTTGTGACTTTACTGGAAGCGGCACGCTCGGGCGTATCGGCCGTTGATGTGGTTGGGGTGGGGAAACTGTTTTTGCAGGAAGCCGTTGGCGGATTGGTTTTTGGCGTGATATTGGGTTATGCAGGCTATTATGCCCTGCGCTCTATCGACGATTATAAGGTGGAGGTACTGGTTACCCTGGCCATTGTGATGGGCGGGTATTTTGTTGCCGGGCACCTGCATGTATCGGGTCCGCTGGCTATGGTAGTGGCGGGCATTATTACCGGGAACAAAGTGAAGGACGAAGCGCTATCCGACATTAGCCGCGATTACCTGGGTAAGTTTTGGGAACTGGTAGACGAGATATTGAACGCTATTTTGTTTTTGCTCATCGGCCTCGAAATGCTGGTGATCAAGATCAATACCACCGTACTGTTTATCGGTTATATCTGCATTGCTGTGGTGCTGCTTGCGCGATGGGTGTCGGTGTTTTTCCCGATACTGTTGCTGCGCTACAAAATTACCTTCGAAAAACACGCTGTAGCTATTTTGACCTGGGGTGGCTTGCGGGGCGGTTTATCCGTTGCGCTGGCGCTATCGCTTAGTCCGCAAATGCACCGCGACGAGTTTGTGCTGATCACCTATATTATCGTGGTATTCTCCATACTGGTGCAGGGGTTGAGTATTGGTAGTTTTACGAGGCGGTTGCTGAAGAAGGTTTAGTTTTTTAGTATCAAGTAGTTAGTATCAAGTATCAAGATAATTGGGGGGCTTGGGTATTTGCGACTACGATTTACATAGCTGATTTGCAAGTTGCAGACCTTTTGCTTGTAGAGCGCTCAACCGCCGCTGGGCTAATGTCACTTTCTTTTATGCTGGCGCACGCGTGCCGCGTGTGCGACGGTAAGAAGACTATTTTGACTTATAAAGCACACGCGGCACGCGTGCGCCAGCAACGGGGTTTGTTAAAGGCACAAGTACGCAGTGCATATTGCTTGCGCCGCATACTTGCGCCAGTTTGGGGGGGTATTAAACCTTATACAGCGTAACTCCGTATCGCATTAACAATACTTTCAGTATTCCATCTAACGACTGCTTTTGCATACCTCATCCATCTTCCATTTAAAGCTATGAATGCCTCAATTGTACACAAAATCGCCAAACTCGGAGTTGATGGTTACCTGTTTTTGCTGCGATGCTTCGACGCGGCCGATGATCTGGGCGGGGATGTTGAAGCTTTCGGATATTTTGATGAGGTCGGCAGCGATGGCCTGGGGTACGTAAAGCTCCATGCGGTGGCCCATGTTGAATACCTTGTACATTTCCTGCCAGCTGGTGCCGCTTTCCTGCTGGATGAGTTTAAACAGCGGTGGCACCGGGAAGAGCCTGTTTTTGATGATGTGCAGGTTATCGATAAAGTGCAGCACCTTGGTTTGCGCGCCGCCACTGCAATGCACCATGCCATGGATCTGGCTGCGGTGGGCATCGAGCATTTTCTTGATCACGGGGGCGTAGGTGCGCGTTGGCGACAATACCAGTTTACCGGCTGTGATGGTTTGGTCATCGTCGAGATCGACCAGGCTGGTTAGTTTATTTGAGCCTGAAAACACGAGGTTTTCGGGCACGGCAGGATCGTAACTTTCGGGATATTTGGTAGCAACGGACTTGTCAAATACATCGTGGCGGGCGGAGGTTAACCCGTTTGAGCCCATACCGCCATTGTATTCGTGTTCGTAAGTAGCCTGGCCGTATGATGCCAGTCCGACGATGACGTCGCCGGCTTTGATATTATGGTTTGAGATCACGTCGGCACGTTTCATGCGGCAGGTAACGGTGCTATCGACAATGATGGTGCGCACCAGGTCGCCCACGTCGGCGGTTTCGCCACCGGTTGAGTAGATGCCGATGCCCTGGCCGCGAAGCTCTTCGAGGATCTCTTCGGTACCGTTAATAATAGCGGCAATTACCTCACCGGTTATCAGGTTTTTGTTACGACCGATGGTGGATGACAAAATGATGCCATCGGTAGCGCCCACGCAAAGCAGATCGTCGAGGTTCATGATGATGGCATCCTGCGCTATGCCCCGCCAAACGGATATGTCGCCGGTTTCTTTCCAATAGGTATACGCCAGCGATGATTTGGTGCCCGCGCCGTCGGCATGCATAATGTTGCAGTATTCGGGATCGCCACCTAAGATATCGGGCACTATCTTACAGAATGCTTTTGGGAAAATGCCTTTGTCGATTTTTTGTATGGCGGCGTGCACATCGTCCTTAGTGGCCGAAACACCACGCTGATCGTATCGTTGCGAGGAAAACATGCGCAAACTTAGAGAAAATTTCTGCCATAAGGCTCACAAAAAACGCTAAATTTTGTTGGTGTTTATAAACAAAAGCGAGTTTATTAACTGTTTAAATGTGTATTTGATGCGGATATTCCATCACGAAATAACTAAATTGCCGGCCATCATCCCCATCTATGTTTAAAACAACATTTTCGGCAGTGTTCGATGCAGGCAATAACTGGCGTTTAAGGCGCAACGGCCAGCGTAATTTTTTACTTTACGCCAGCGCGTTTGTTGGCTTAATTGCCGGCCTTGCCGCCGCGGTATTGAAATACCTGGTGCACCTGATGGAAGATGTGAGTCATAACATGGCATCGCACCTTTTCCATATCCTGTATATATTTTTGCCTGCTGTTGGCATTGTGCTTACTGTAATTTACCAGCATTTGATCAATCGTGATACGATGGAAAAAGGTATTGGCAGCGTGTTGGCTAACATTAAGCGCAATAAATCAAACATCGCGCTTAATAACGTGTACTCGCAATTGATTACCAGTTCGCTTACGGTAGGTTTTGGCGGTTCGGCCGGTTTGGAGGCGCCTATTATTTGTATGGGATCGGCTATAGGATCAAACACCGGTCGGTTTTTTAGGTTAAGCCCGTTCGAAAAAACAGTTTTACTGGCTTCGGGCGCGGCAGCGGGCATAGCGGCGGTATTTAACAGCCCGATAGCCGGCGTACTTTTCGCGATAGAAATACTGATCGGCGAGATCAGCATACCCACTTTTATACCGTTATTAATAGCGTCTGCCACGGGTGTGGTAGTGGCTAAAGTGCTCTACTCACAGCAATTGTTTCACCTGGTTACCGAAGGCTGGGTAATGAATGCCCTGCCTTTTTATGTATTGCTCGGCTTACTGGGCGGTTTAGTTTCGGTGTATATCGTAAAAATCGGGGGCAACCTCGAAAAAGGTATCCTTAAAAAACAAAACCGTTATATAAGGGCTGTTATTGGTGGTTTAGCGCTTGGGTTGATCATTTTAGCCTTTCCACCTTTGTTGGGCGAGGGCTACCATTATATACAGCAGATTTTAAACGGTAATGTGGACGCGTTAAAGGAGCAATCGCTTTTTCCGGATTGGTTATCGCACCCCATGGTAATGATCGGTTTTATCGCTGGTTTAGTATTGTTAAAAATTATAGCCGCGGGCGTTACCCTGGGCTCGGGCGGCAACGGGGGGACATTTGCGCCAAGTATGTTTACAGGCGCATTTTTAGGCTTGTTTGTGGCGTTTACGGTAAATCAAACCGGTTTAATGCATTTAAATACCAGTAATTTTATTGCTGTAGGCATGGCTGGCGCAATTAGCGGTGTTTTACACGCTCCGCTTACCGCGATATTTTTGATAGCCGAAATTACAGGCGGATACGTTTTGTTTATTCCCCTGATGATCGTTTCGGCCATATCTTATATGATATCGATGGCTTACAATCCGCACAATATGTACTGGCACCATTTGATCACCGAAAGGGATATACATCCCGATGCTGACCATACCATGCTTAACGCGATTAGCCTGAGCAGCGTGATCAACCAGGACTACATGCCGGTTAAAAAGGATATGCCGCTCACCGGTTTTTTTAAGATAATGGCTACAAGCACGGCAAATATCTTTCCGGTATTAAATGCCGTTGGCGAATTAGAAGGCGTGGTTTTGCTGGATGATATACGACAGTATATGTTTGATGACGAACGAAATAAAGATCTCACCATAGCTGATGTGATGATCATTCCGCCGGCAGTTGTCCAATTTGCCGACTCGGTTACTAAAGTAATGAACCTGTTTGATGTGTATGATGTTTGGCATTTGCCCGTTGTAGCAGATGGACAGTTTAAGGGCTTTATATCTAAATCGAAATTGTTTATCCGCTACCGCGAGGTGATGGTGCAGCAACAGCGGGATGCTGATATATTTGGCGCAAAGAATTAGGCCAGGCTGATAAAATATAGTAGTTTTAACCTACTGTTAATTAAGCCATGTACAATTACACCTTTAAAATAGCGCGCAACGGCGAGATATTAAGTTTTGATGCCGATACCGACGATGAGCTGTTTAAAAAGGGATTGTACAATGCCGGACAAACGTTCGATCAGCTGTTTAGCGCTACGCAAAGCAAACTGCTCACCGAGTTTTTAGCCAAAGCTTTTGATAGCGGGCGCCTGGAGTGCATCGAGTTTTTTTATGCGGATAACTTTTACCAGTTAAAGTGCATTGTTATTCAGCCCAGTGTTGCACTTTGCATTGTTACCAATAATACAAAACACACCGAGGAGTTAAAGCAACTGGAAGCGCATAATCTACAGACCATTGTTGATGCCTATGTCGATTCGGTTTGGTCGTTCGATCGAAATTTTACCCTGGTGGTTGCCAATAAAGCTTTTAAAGCTACCCGTAAACTGCTCGATCAGCAGGAACTAAAGGTTGGTGATAACATATTTATGTATGTTAAGAATGATATTTACCAAAAATGGCTCCCCATCTATAAAAAGGTACTGCAGGGCGAGTCGGTATTTTTTGAAGAGGAACGCGACCGGAAAGGCCAGACCCAGTATGTCGAAATTTCGTTAACGCCGGTATATGACAAATTTGATACCGTTATTGGTGTTTTAGGCATTACCCGAGATGTGACCGAGCGTAAAAAGGCGCAGCAGGCTATTGAAGTTTACGCGGGCGAACTGGAAGAGTTTGCTTTTAAAACATCGCACGAATTACGCCGCCCATTGGCAAACTTAATGAGCCTCGCCCCGTTGCTGGGTATTGAGGAAGATCAGGAAACTTCAATACAGTATATGCACGAATCAATAAATCAGCTTGACGAAATTGTTACCGGCATGGCACAATTGATCCATCAATACAAAGCCAAGCTGAATGGGTAGGTAAACCTCTATAAAAAAAAGTCATTTCGAGCGAGCGTAGCGACGAGAAATCTTTACCGTGGAAATTGAGCCTGGTAAAGATTTCTTCGCGTATCAGCGTTCGAAATGACAAGTGAGTTAGATGCTCCTACTTAATAAACAGTAGCTCTCTAAATTTTGGCAGCGGCCACATCGAATCTTCAACCAGTAGTTCCAGTTTATCAACATGGTAGCGTATCGGGTCGAAGAAGGCTTTTACTTTTTCGTCATACGCTATCGATTTATCGCGGATATCATCAATAGCATTGGCTTTTTTACGCTCGGAAACCATCTCATCAACATTGTTTTTGATAAATGTAATGTGGTTTGATATACGGGTTATCAGGTCTATCTGCGGGGCATAAGTTTCGGCAGCCATACCTATTTCTTTTAAGCCTTTTACGTTTTCAATCAGTTTTGATTGATAGGTGAGCGCGGTTGGGATGATCACATTGGTCACCATTTCGCCTATTAAGCGGGCCTCGATCTGTAGTTTTTTGTAAAAGCTGTCCAGTAAGATCTCGTGCCGGGCTTCCGATTCGCGTTTGCTGTACACGCCTGTTTCGGCAAACAGGTCCTCCACTTTTTCGGTCAGCAATACGTCCAAAGCTTTAGGTGTGGTTTTAATGTTCGATAAACCACGTGCTTCGGCTTCTTTTTCCCACTCGGCACTGTAACCGTTACCTTCAAAACGGATGGATTTCGACTCCTTAATATACTTCTTAATTACAGTAAGCAGGGCGATATCTTTTTTCTCACCTTTTTTAATCAGTTTGTCCACTTCAACTTTAAACCTGCGCAGTTGGTGCGCAACGATCAGGTTCAATATCGTCATAGGGCTCGATGAGTTTGCCGACGAGCCTACAGCACGCAACTCGAATTTATTGCCGGTGAAGGCAAAGGGTGAGGTACGGTTACGATCGGTATTGTCGCGTAATATTTGCGGTATTTTTGGGATACCCTGCCATAGCATCGAGTCATCCTTTATTTTTTTGCTGATACGTGATGTTTCGATCTCATCTAAAACTTCCGATAACTGGCTTCCTAAAAATATAGAGATAATAGCCGGCGGTGCTTCATTAGCGCCCAAACGGTGATCGTTACTTACCGAAGCGATAGAGGCGCGTAGCAAATCGGCATATTCATGCACCGCTTTAATGGTATTTACAAAAAAGGTTAAAAACATCAGGTTGTTTTTGGGTGTTTTACCCGGCGACAATAAGTTTTTACCCGTATTGGTGATCATGCTCCAGTTATTGTGCTTACCCGATCCGTTAATACCGGCGTAGGGCTTTTCGTGCAGCAATACCTTAAAGTTATGGCGCTTGGCAACTTTATCCATCACATCCATTAATAACTGGTTATGGTCGATCGCTAAGTTGATCTCTTCGTATATAGGTGCGCACTCAAATTGCGACGGCGCAACCTCGTTGTGGCGTGTTTTTAATGGGATACCTAATTTTAAGGCTTCGGTTTCCATATCCAGCATATAGGCGTAAACGCGCTCCGGTATCGAACCAAAGTAATGATCTTCGAGTTGTTGCCCTTTCGCCGATTCGTGACCAAACAAAGTACGGCCGGTTAGAAACAGGTCGGGGCGTGCATTAAATAAGGCAAGATCGACCAAAAAGTACTCCTGCTCAATACCCAAACTGGCGTTAACTTTCTCAATGCTCTTATCAAAATAGTGGCAAACATCAACGGCCGCTTTATCCAAAGCATTTAATGCCTTTAATAAAGGTGCCTTATAATCCAGTGCTTCGCCGGTATACGATACGAACACAGTTGGGATACACAATGTTTTGCCGGTGTTGCTTTCTATAATAAAGGCCGGCGACGATGGATCCCAGGCCGTATACCCGCGTGCCTCGAATGTATTGCGTATACCACCGTTAGGGAAGCTCGATGCATCTGGCTCCTGTTGCGCCAGGGCATCGCCCGAAAAACGTTCTATCGCCGAGCCATCCGGCCCCGGTTCAAAAAAGGCATCGTGTTTTTCGGCGGTGGTGCCGGTTAACGGTTGAAACCAGTGGGTGTAATGTGTAGCGCCCTTGCCCATTGCCCAGGCCTTCATGGCCGATGCCACTTGCTCCGCCATATCGCGGGGGATGGGTTCGCCAATTTCGATGGCACTTACAATGCTTTGATATGCTTCTTTTGATAAATAGTCCATCATTTTCTTTTTATCGAAAACATTTGAAGCAAAAAAGTCAGAAATTTTGGTTCCGGGAGCTTTTACCTCCGGAATTGTGCGTGTAAGTACCGCTTGTAAGGCCTGAAATCGAATGTTTGCCATGATTTTGGGTTAACTGGTTAAGTATTATACCTCAAAAATAGAAAACTCTGCATAATCTATGCATTTTTCTGGTCAAAAATAAAAAATTTGCAGCTCTGCTCTGTTTTGGTCAAATAATTCAATTTTTTTTAATTTTTTTTATATATTCTCTTGTTTTTTTAAAATATTACTCATAATTTCATCAAATCATTCAAATAATCATATGATTCTTGAAAAACATATTAAAAAATAGTAAAAACTGAGAAAAAAATCTATAAATCCTATCAAGTTTATTCTTTTACACATTATATATGATCGAAATTTTACAAAAAGCAATCAAAAAAGCGTAACTCACTTATCAATCAAACTAATAAACAAACAAACAAATGAACGTAACAACTATTAAAAGCAAACTACCTTTCTTTAAAGGTAGCGGCGAAGGGAAGCCTTTGACGAACTGGATGGGTATAACGCCCGAGCAATGGAAACTTGGTATCACAGTATTTTCTGGAAAGATGATCGCTGTACTGATCCTTTTAACCGGTATGATCACTTTGCCAGGCTTATTGGGCTCGACAACTGCACATGCTGCTACTGCTGGTCCAACAGCTATTGAAACATCTATCATGAACTCTGTTAACACTACCTGGACACTGGTAGCGGCGTTCCTGGTATTTGGTATGCAGGCCGGTTTCGTAATGTTAGAGGCTGGTTTTGCCCGTACACGCGAAACAGTTAACGTATTAATGGAGTGTATTTTTGATACCTGCCTTTGCGGTATCCTGTTCTGGGCTATAGGTTATGCCTTTATGTTCGGTCATGGTAATGGCTTTATCGGCTGGGGTGGTTTGTTAAAAGATGGCAAAACCATTCAAGACTGGTTCTTCCTTAAAGGTACTCCCGAAACCTACGAAGCTACAGGTATCCCTATTTTAGCGCACTGGGTTTTCCAATTCGCTTTTGCTGATACTACTTCAACTATTACTTCTGGTGCGATGATCGGCCGTTGCGGTTTCCGTGGCGATATCCTTTACAGTATCGGCGTAACTGGTTTTATCTATCCAATTATTGGTCACTGGGCTTGGGGTCCGGACGGATGGTTAGTAACTATGGGTTCAAAAGGTGGCTTTATGGAAACTTTAGGTCAGCCTTTCCACGATTTTGCAGGTTCGACAGTGGTACACACTATAGGTGGTGTCGTATCGTTAGCGGGTGCAATGGTGTTAGGTCCACGGATCGGGCGTGTGTTTAAACGCGACAGCAAGGACGGAGGTATGCCGGCACCGCACAATTTACCGGTTGCAACAGTGGGTGCCTTCTTATTATGGTTTGGCTGGTATGGCTTTAACCCTGGCAGTACATTATCTGCTATGGATGCCGATGGTATTGGCCGTATTGCTTTCAATACCACTATTGCCGCTTGTACAGGTGGTTTAGGTGCGATGATATGCGCATTATGGATTGGCCCGACTAAAGGTAAATTTGACATAGGCTTTACGCTGAACGGTTTGCTGGCTGGTTTGGTTGCTATAACCTGCCCTTGCTACTGGGTATCTCCACTGGGCGCCGTATTGATAGGCTTTGTTGCCGGTGTAGTAGTGTTTGCGGGTACTTATTTGTTAGAGTATACCCGTATCGACGATCCGATCGGTGCTGTTCCGGTTCACGGTATGGCTGGTATCTGGGGTACTATATCATTGGGTTTCTTTGCTTGCCCTGGTATTAAATTAGGTGGTTATCCTGCAAGTGTTGCTCTTTCGGGTTTATTTTACGGTGGTGGTACTGCTGTATTAAAAGCTCAGGTTATCGGTAGCGCTACTATCACCATAGCAACTTTTGTTGTAGCTTTCGCCATGATGTGGGTTATTAATAAATTACCACACCCATGGAAACTGCGTGTTGAAGAGCACGGCGAAACAGGCCCAGGTGGTTTGGACGTGTTTGAACATGGTATTTCGGCTTACCCTGATTTAGTAGAGGATATTGACCTTGCTAAATTAGCAGCGCCAGAACTGGTAAAATAAAATAGTAGAATAACAGCGCTGATGGTAACCGTTGGCGCTGTTATTTTAATCTAAAACTCCTATCATATTGATAGGCCGAATCAATACGATAAGACAATGCCCCCCAGCTGACTATCACTTAAAAAATGATATGTAATTGAACAATAATCAATTATGTATTTGGGGAAATAGTTGGCATAAAAACAGCTAAGCTGACTTTAAAACAATTAATAAAAATCAATCAAATCACTCAATTCAACTAAACAAACAATCATGAAACAAAAATTATTACTTATTTGTGCCCTTGCCGTATCCGGACTTGCAGCTAAAGCGCAGGATTCGATAAAGGTTACTTCGGATGCTCCGCTGGTGATCACGGGTTCGGTTGACGCGTATTACAAATACGACTTCGCCGGGAAAAAATTCGCTAACATCCCAACAAGCTTCAATAACGAATCTAACTCAATATCTATCGGTATGATAGACCTTGGTGTTAAAAAGAAAGTTGGTAAAGCTGCTTTTGTTGGTGAGTTATCTTTTGGTCCGCGTGGCCAGGCGCAATCGTTGCCCGATGCTACTACAGGTACTTTAACAGGATCAAGCTATCACATTCAAAACCTTTATGTAAGCTACGATTTAACCGATAAATTAAACGTTACAGGTGGTTACATGGCAACCTTTATTGGTTACGAAGTAATTGCCCCTACAGGTAACTTTAACTATTCAACTTCGTACCTGTTCACAAACGGTCCGTTCCAAAATGCAGGTGTTAAATTAACTTACGCTTTCAGCGATAAAGTAAGTTTAATGGCAGGTATTTTCAACGATTCGTGGAATACTTATCAGTCAACCAGCGACGTATCAACTTTCGGTGCGCAGTTAATGGTTGTTCCTGTTAAAAACTGGACAGCTTACATCAACTTTATCACTGGTTACTATTCAGGTACCGAGTTTGATGTAACTACCAACTACCAAATTACTGATGCCTTTAAATTAGGCTTAAACTTTGCTACTTACTCTCAGCCAAGCCTAAAAACATCTCCTGCTTATGGCAACGGTGGTTTCACCGGCGTAGCTTTATATCCACAATTAGCTGTATCAAAAGCAGTTACTTTGGGTTTAAGAGGCGAGTATTTCTCAGCTAAATCTGGTAACCTGGGTGGTACTTACACAGGCGTTGTTCCTGGCGAATCGGTAACTGCATTAACAGTAACCGCTGCTATCAAATCGGGCCCGTTAACTTTCATTCCTGAGTTCAGGGTTGATAACGGCTCTAAAAACATGTTCTTAAACAGCGATGGAAAAGGAACTCAAGCTGCTCAACAAATCGGTGTAGCTGCGGTTTACGCTTTCTAAACAAAATTTATTTATAAATTAGAAGCCGCCCTGATGATATTGGGGCGGCTTTATTTTTTATCTGTTATGAAAAAGAGATTACTGATTTTGATGCTTTGCTTCGGCTTCGCTAAAATGGCCATGGCACAAAAAGATTCGCTGGCGCTTGATGAGCATAGTAAGTATATTTATTACCGGGTGATCAATCAGGGTAAAGATGATGCTAACGTTTTATTAGTTCGCGGACTCGATTTTTTTAGTGAGCCCTATAACCGAGATGCTTTTAAGATAACTGCTAAGGATGCGAATACGCATACATTTGAAGTGAAAAGCTTTTTTACGGTATCAAAATCCTCGTCGCTGGCTAAACACGATGATGGAAAAATAACTTATACCCTTACAGTTGAAACCAGAGACAAAAAATACCGGTATTGGCTGGGCAATTTTGTGTTTACCCCTTATTATAAAGACCGTTACAACAATATGGTGCCGCAACCCGGTGTCGAGATACCGATGGAGGCCATCAGTAAAAAGATAGAAGCCCGCGAAGCCGCTCATTATCTTGACGAGTGTGCCGCCTTTGGTAAAAAGTTAGGAGCGAAACTGAAACAATACATGGATGCCGAACCTGTGGTTAAGAAAGCCGATGGCAAAAAGGTGATAGATACGAAGAAGTGGTGACCCAGTAGTTGTCAGTGGAGAGTTGTCGGTAGTTAGTTAGCCTTTTTAACTGAAAACTCACAACCTAAAACAGACAACTGTACCCTCGCAAAATAATTACATAACAATTGCGCAATATATACGTATATTAGTAATATAAACCTTTACCGTTATGGCTATCAACAACGTAGATATATACGGCGACGAATGGATCGAATTGGTATTTAAGGACCGTAACAAAAGTTATGGCGCTTACGAGCTGCGTAAGCACTATGCATCAACGGTGCTGAAAGCTTTGGGTGTCACCTTCGGAGCCATAGCTGTGGTGGCATACCTTGCATTTTTGCTGTTTAAACCGGCACCCATTGCCGCGCAACCGGTAAAGCGGGAAGTAACCGCCGTTATACAACCTATTGCCATAGCCAGCGCCGAAAACATTAAACTAACGCATCATAAACATCACCATACTACCGATGGCCACAGTTTTGCCGAAGTGCCAAGGCAAGTTGTTGTGGCCCGGCATGCGGCTACTGCTGCAAAGCCAATAACAGCGCCCGCTATACCAATGCCGCAGGTTGGCGCAGAGCAACACGAAAGACCGATTACCGTTATCGAAGATAAAAATGTATATGCAGAGAAAGCTGCCGATGTAAAACCACTGCCTGTAGGTGGAGCGCAAGGCTGGATAAGCTACCTGCAAAAAAACCTGGTTTACCCCGAAGACGCCCGTCACCAACACATCTCCGGCAAAGTGCAACTGAGCTTTATTGTAGAAAAAGACGGCAGCATATCTGATATTAGCATTGAGCAATCTGCAGGACATGGTTTTGATGAAGAAGCCGTACGTGTACTGCAACAATCGCCGGTATGGCAACCGGGCATTAAAGATGGCCAGCCTATCCGCATCCGCTACCGTTTGCCGGTTAATTTCCAGATGGTGAAGTGAGGTTATTTCGGATTTAGGAATTGGGATTTCGGATTTATAATTTGATTTCACCGATTGTTTTTTATTTTACCGAAAAGTTTGCGTTAGGGATTGAAGCGGATACCCGCCCGTGGCTAAGGCCAGGTGTAGTATGAGCGGAAAGCCCGGGCCGCAGGCAACGCCCATTAAAAAGTCAAAAAAGGAAAAAGTCAAAATTCAAAACAGTGCAATATTTCTATGCACTGAAATTACTTTACCAAAAGATGTTTACCACAGGTAAAAACTTTCAATGTTAAAATAACCATTCATCCCATTGTGCATAACCTCCTTTTCCCAACAATTACATAAAATTGCCTTTCCAAACCAATGCATTTTCCTAATTTTGCGGCATCGTTAAAAATAACACGCAAACCTTGGAGCAGCAGCAATTAACCACCGTAGATACCGCTAAAAATTTAGGCTTACTTCCCGAAGAATACGACCGGATAAAAGAGATTCTGGGGCGTACCCCAAACTTTACCGAACTGTCCATCTTCTCGGTGATGTGGAGCGAGCATTGCTCGTACAAAAACTCCATCACCTGGTTAAAAACTTTACCAAAGGACGGCCCTCGCATGCTGGCCAAAGCCGGTGAAGAAAATGCCGGTTTGGTTGACCTTGGCGATGGCATTGGCTGCGCTTTTAAAATCGAGAGCCATAACCACCCGTCGGCTCTGGAACCTTACCAGGGCGCGGCGACAGGCGTAGGTGGTATTAACCGCGATATTTTTACAATGGGCGCCCGTCCAATCGCACAGCTCAACTCGTTGCGCTTTGGTGATCTCAAACTCGATAAAACCAAATGGCTGGTTAAAGGCGTGGTAAAAGGCATCGGCGATTATGGCAACGCTTTCGGTATCCCAACCGTGGGTGGCGAGTTATTTTTCGACGAATGTTACAATATCAATCCGCTGGTTAACGCGTTTTCGGCAGGCATCGTCAAAGCCGGCGAAACCGTTTCGGCAACATCATACGGCGTAGGCAACCCGGTATACATCGTGGGCTCGGCAACGGGTAAAGATGGGATACATGGCGCGGCTTTCGCATCAAAAAATATCACCGAAGATTCGGTTAACGACTTGCCTGCCGTACAGGTAGGCGACCCTTTCCAGGAAAAGTTATTGTTAGAGGCTACCCTCGAGGTGATCAAAACCGGCGCCGTAGTAGGCATGCAGGATATGGGCGCTGCCGGTATCATCTGCTCCAACTCCGAAATGTCGGCCAAGGGTGAGCACGGTATGCGCATCGACCTGGATAAAGTACCGACACGCCAGGCTAACATGCAGCCGTTCGAGATCTTATTGTCAGAATCGCAGGAGCGGATGCTGATCGTGGTACACAAAGGCCGCGAAGCGGAAGTGGAAGCTGTTTTTGATAAATGGGATCTGAACTGCGCTATCATAGGCGAGGTTACCGATACCAAACGTTTACATTATTACATGCACGGCCAGCTGGTTGCCGATGTACCTGCCGATGACCTGGTTTTAGGTGGCGGTGCCCCGGTTTACAAACGCGAGTATAAAGAGCCTGCTTATTTTGCAAAAAATCAACAATTTAAAATAGACGATGTTGCGCAACCTGCCGATCTGAAGGCTGTTGCCGATCATTTGGTATCGCACCCTAACATCGCATCAAAACGTTGGGTAGCTAACCAGTACGATAGCATGGTTGGCACTGCCACCATGACCACCAACCGCCCTTGCGATGCCGCGGTTGTGGCTGTTAAGGGTACCGATAAAGCCATTGTGATCACTGTCGACTGTAACTCGCGCTACGTGTATGCCGACCCTCAAAAGGGTACCGCCATTGCCGTTGCCGAAGCAGCCCGTAACATTACCTGCGCTGGTGGTGAACCTGTCGCTATTACCAATTGCTTAAACTTTGGCAACCCATACGTACCCGAAGTATACTGGCAGTTTGTTGGCGCAATAAAAGGCATGGGCGAAGCCTGTACCAAATTCGAAACCCCGGTTACCGGTGGTAACGTGAGCTTTTATAACCAATCTACTGATGACGGCCCGGTATTCCCTACACCAACCATTGGTATGTTAGGGGTAATGGATAATATCGATAACATCATGACTGCCGACTTTAAACAGGCCGGCGATCTGATTTACCTGGTGGGCGAATCGCAAAATGATATCGCATCCAGCCAATACCTGGCATCGTACCATAAAGTGTTGGCTGCACCTGCTCCGTATTTCGATCTGGATAAAGAATATGCTACGCACCAGGTGATCAAACAACTCATCAAACAAAAAATTATCCAGTCGGCTCATGATGTTGCCGACGGCGGTTTATATATCACGCTGTTAGAATCGGCAATGCCAAACGGTTTAGGTTTTGCTATAGATAGCGATGAAGCTATCCGTAAGGATGCTTTCCTTTTCGGCGAAGCACAGGGCAGGGTAGTGGTTTCGGTTAAACCGGAGCAGCAGGAAGCCTTTATTGAGCTGCTGTCGACATCCGAAATTGAATTTAGCCTGTTAGGTACCGTTAACACCGGCGACCTGTTGATAGATGGCGAATCGTTTGGTACCACAGCCGCTGCTAAAAACGTTTACGATAACGTATTACACAATATTTTAGGCGAGTAAGATAGCCCCACCCAAGCTGTTCCCGGAAGGGTGGAATTTAAAATTGCAGTGATAAACTATGCAGATATGTCCCGTAGGGACTACCTGTTTGTAGCCCTGATTTGAAATTTTATTATGCCTCGTAGAGGCTACCCTTATTCGTAGCGTTTAGCTCAGCATATAGATGGGTAGCACCTACGGCGCAAAATGCTATTTTGATCACTTTTCTACAAACGTTTTGTCCCTATGGGACAATGTTATGTTTAATATTAACCTTATGTTCAGGATCAATAAAGTACACCATATCGCTATCATTTGTTCCGACTATCAGAGATCGAAACGGTTTTATACCGAAGTATTGGGTTTTACGATAGTGCGCGAAGTTTACCGCAAGGAACGCGATTCGTACAAGCTCGACCTGGAAGTAAACGGCCTGTACCAGATAGAACTGTTCTCGTTCCCCAATCCTCCCGCAAGAGCATCGCATCCCGAAGCCGCGGGCTTGCGTCATCTGGCTTTTGAGGTAGATGATATGGATATTGCTGTAAAGCACATAGAAGCCCATGATATTACTGTCGAACCTATCCGAATTGATGAGTTTACCGATAAGCGTTATACCTTTTTTGCCGACCCGGACGGGCTACCGATTGAGCTTTATGAAAATTAAAATAGGCAAGGAACTTGAATATTTAATGTAACTTAGTTCTACAAACCTAATTTATGTCATGATGAAGACCTTATCAGAAAAACAAGAGCCGACTCCGTTAAACAATTCAAAAAAAACGTGGGCATTGCCCGAACTCGCACTGATCTCAAAAGGATATTTGGAGAGCGGCGCTAACCCAGGTGCCCACGAAGCGAATTTTACGCCAAATCATAGTCATTATATTAGTTCTAAATCTGGCCACAGTTTTGTTGTTCCTGCTAGTTTTTTTGGTAAATATATTTCTTAAAAAGGGTTCTTCCTTACAAAACCTTACTCTTTATCAATACATCTGCAATATCGTTTGCCTTTTTATAAGCTTCGCCGGTGCCTAAGTTGGATAATACCACAATAGCTGTTTTTTGATCCGGAAAGCGCATCAGCTGTGCACTAACACCAAAGTCACCGCCATCCCAGGCAACATAGGTACGGTTTTGGTACTTACCAAAATACAAGCCAAAGGCCTGGTTATCCCTGTCGTGCTTAAACTTTAAGGTTTTATGCATCAGGTTATAAAACGCGTCGCCGCCAAATTTGCAGGTAAAAAAGTTTTCGCTCCAAAGCAGCAGGTCGTTAACCGTAGTCACCACACCGCTACCACCATAATGCGGCGAATTTCGGGTATGTTGTATCCACTGGCCATTGCCGCTTATTTTAATCCCTTCCTTGCCGTAAGCTTCCACATACTCTTTACTCCGCGGATTATAAGGCGTCACCCGGTTTTTGATGATCTCGGTTACGTCGTCATTCACTAAAGTATGCGTCATTCCTAATGGCTCAAATAAGCGTTTTTTAGCAAATTCGGCGAAAGCCATACCGCTTACCTTTTCTACAATTTTGGTGAGCAGCATAAAGTTTACGTTGCAGTAATCCCATTTGTCGCCGGGTTTAAAAGCCAGCGTATCGGGTGTTAACGATGTTTTAATGCAGTAGTCAATATCAAAATAGTTAAAAGTTATCCAGGTATGCCCATCGGGTCGGGGTAGTTTAAAGTAATCGGTAATACCGCTCGTATTATAAATTAGGTGCTTTATGCGGATGGTATCTTTATACTTTGATAGTTGGGGTACGTAGCGCGATACGGGATCGTCCAACGTCAATTTACCATCGATGATCAATAAGGCGATACAAGCGGCTGTAAACTGTTTGGAAACAGACGCGATATCGAAGCTGGAGTTGGCGGTGATGGGGATGTTGTAATCCAGGTTGGCAGCACCGTAGCCTTTGGTGTATAAAACTTTTGTACCCTTAATAATGCCAATGGCATAACCTGGCGAATTTAAATTATTGAATTTTTGAAATATGGCGTCAATTTTAGCTTTGGCGGAATTAGGTAGGATAGGAGCAGGGTTTTTATAGTGAGATTGCCCATAGCTATTTAAACCGAGGAGCAGGATGATAGCACAGATGGTATATTTCATGCGATTGATTGATGTTTTTAAATATAAAAAATAAAAACAATGCGATTGACTTGTTAATTTACTTTATTTGGAGCGCTGTGCACGTTAATGATGATATTTAAGTTTAAACAATTTACTGTAGATCAAACCGGTTGCGCCATGAAGATCAATACCGATGGGGTATTGCTTGGGGCGTTTGTCGAAGCCATTGCCCCGCAAACTATTTTAGATATCGGTACAGGTACGGGCGTTATTGCCCTAATGCTTGCGCAGAAGTTTAACGATGCGCAAATAGACGCTGTTGAATTAGATATTGCCGCAGCTCAAACAGCAGGACGTAATTTTGCAGACGCTCCTTTTAACAACAAACCACAAATATATCAGGGAAGTTTTCAGCAGTATTTTAACGAGTATCCTGAAAGGAAATACGACCTTATCGTATCCAACCCGCCGTTTTATATCAATTCGCTCGAGGCATCGGCCAAGCAAATGAACCTGGCCAAACATGCCGGCGATGGTTTCTTTGATGACCTGATCAAACAGGTGGTCGCTCACTTAAATCCTGATGGCGAGTGCTGGCTGATACTGCCCTTGCCAACCGCCGAATTGGTTAAAAATCTCGCTCAGCAGTACGGTCTGCATCTGCAAAAAACTATTCTGATAAAATCCTTCACCGATTCAGAACCTCACCGGGAGATCATTATTTTATCACCATCGCAAACAAAAAAAGCCGATGAAGTATTTATTATTTACGAAGATGTAAAGGTATACAGCCAAGCTTATCGGGAACGTTTGCGTGTTTTTTTCACGATATTTTAGCTTAAAGGCACATATAAACAGGTATCTTACATCCGGATATGACAAAAATAGGTTTATTATCTGATACCCATGGTTACCTTGACGACGCCGTGTTTAAGCACTTTAAGGATGTGGATGAGATATGGCACGCGGGCGATTTTGGTACGATAGCGCTGGCTGATGAGCTGGCAGCCTTTAAACCGTTGCGGGGTGTGTACGGTAATATTGACGGAGCGGATATCCGTTCGCAATACCCCGAAAACCTGCGTTTCAACTGCGAGAAGGTAGATGTATGGATGACGCATATTGGCGGTTATCCGGATAAATATAGTCCGGCGGTAAAGCGTACAATTTACACTAAGCCACCGAATTTGTTTATAACAGGGCACTCGCATATCTTGAAAGTAATGTTTGATAAAAAGATCAATTGTTTGCATATAAACCCCGGTGCAGCGGGTAAACAAGGATGGCACAGGATGCAAACATTGGTTCGGTTTTGTATTTCTGAAGAAAAAATTCATACCTTAGAGGTGATCGAACTGGTTAAAACATAATGTATAAAATACACTAAGTATCTATGACAGCACTTACTACTTTAGGACAATTTATAATTGAGAAGCAGGCGGATTTTCCATACGCCAA
>Ga0209026_1000617_pt1 | contig 22565 bp, 21 predicted proteins | sample AraplaCL_Col_mCL_FD_184262 | JGI IMG/M metagenome (GOLD analysis project Ga0209026, IMG submission 184262) | Arabidopsis root microbial communities from the University of North Carolina, USA - plate scrape CL_Col_mCL (SPAdes) (version 2) | ecosystem: Host-associated > Plants > Roots >... | reverse complement strand
CATCGCCCCCGCGTGCAGGCTCCGCGCTTCCTCCAGCGTCTGTCGAGCCGCCTCCGGCTCCCCAGCCGCCACGAGCGCGCTGTACAGCCAATAGCGGCTCTCGTAGTCGGCAGGCCGCTCTTGCGCGACGGCGTTGAAGAGGTTCGCGGCGGCCACCACGTCGCCGGCGTCGAGCGCGGCGCGGCCCTGGGCGATAGGGTCCGAAGCGGACGGGCCGCCGAGACTGAGGGTCATATCAGGCTTTCAGCACGGTGTTGGCGCGGATCACCGCTGCGCCGGCGGCGTCCAGGTCCTTGCGGGTGTCGACTAGGCTGAGCGGACCCTGCAGCGTGGCGTTCACCGCATCCATGCCGGGCGCGCGGCCCTGGCCGCGGGCGATCAGGTAGCGCAGCGAGATCCGCTCGTGGTCGGCGGCGTCCGGCTGGGTGCCGTGCAGGGTGCAGGCGTGCCACATGGCCGCAAAGCCCGTGTCGCCGGTCAGGATGCGCTGGCGGGTATCGGTCTGGCCATGCTCGGCATTGGCGTAGAGCCAGGTGTCCGGAGCCGTCCGCGTCAGGTCATGCGGGAACACCGACCCACCCAGCTTGTGGCTGCCTTCCAGCAGGTACAGCGGCGCATCGGCCTTCGTCACTGGGTGCAGGTAGATGTACAGGGTCAGGAAGTCGGCTTCCCGGTCCTTGTAGTCGATCAGGTCCTGGTGGAAGTCGATGCCGTAGAAATAGGTGATGTCCCGGTTCTGCGGCTTCACATAGGCGCCCAGGTTGTTCACCGGATTGCCGTGGATGCGGGTCTTCAGCCAGTCGGGGATCGACCGCGCCGGCACGCCGCAGACGACCTTCTTGTTCAGGATCTCATAGCCCGGGCCCAGCAGGGCCGTGACGGCCTCGACGATGTGCGGCGCCTGTTCGACGAAGCCCAGCTTGGCCTCGAACTGCTCCAGCAGGTTGCGGCCCGGCTTGGGGTTCACGCCCGTGTACTGCGGGTCGGCGTCGAACGCGGCCTCGTCCAGGAACAGGCTGTCGTCGAACGCACGGGTCGCCCGGATGTCCGCCAGCAGGCTGGCGGCCGCGACGGCGTCGACGGGCGCATGGAACAGGTGCGCGCCGGTCTCGATGAAGTCCGAGATCACGTCTGCCGCCAGACCAGGGCCCGCCATCGGCTTCGCCATCATGTTCACGGGAATCTCCGCATCCTATGGTTAAGGCGCAAGAAACCCCGTTCGCGTTAATCTCCGCTTACGACGGCGCGCATCGGCGCCTCATGCGACCTTTGCGACCGCCGCCTGCCCTTCGTAGACGAACGCCGGGTCGTCCAGGTCGATCAGCGGCAGCTCGTCCTTCTCGGCCCAATAGTCCTGGCTATGGCGCCACTCCGGCTTGTCGCCCGCCTTGGGCAGCAGGTGCATGCCGCGCATCAGATAGCCGGGATTGAAGTTCTCGGGGTCGATCCAGGGCTGCAGCGCCATGTCCTTGTCCTCGGGCCGCAGTTCGACCGAGACCTTGGACACACCCTTGTCGCGCATGTGGTTCAACAGCTTGCAGACGAAATCGCCGATCAGGTCCGCCCTCAGGGTCCAGCTGGCGCGGAAATAGCCGAACACCCAAACCATGTTGGGCACGCCGGTGAACATCATGCCGCGATAGGTGACAGTGTCGGCGAAATCCAACGGCTTGCCGTCGACCACGACATCGATGTCGCCCAGGACGTTCAGGTTGAACCCGGTCGCCGTGATGATCACGTCGGCGTCCAACGTCTCGCCGGACTTCAGCAGGATGCCGCCTTCGACGAAGCGCTCGATCTCGTCGGTGGCGATCGAGGCCTTGCCGGCCGCCACCGCGCGGAAGATGTCGCCGTCCGGCACGAAGGCGATCCGCTGGCGCCACGGCCGGTAGCTGGGGGTGAAGTGCTTCTCGGTGATCTCGGGCCCCACGAAGGCCGAGACGCCGGCCAGCAGTTCGGCCCGCACCGCATCCGGCTCTTCCACCGCGCGCTTGGTGAACAGGTTGCCGTTGTAGAGCTGCTGGCGGCGGACGATCTCGTGGATCCAGGCTTCGTCCACCTCCAGCAGGCGAAGCTGGTCGGCGATCTCGATCGCGTTGCGGCCGGGCACGAAATAGGTCGGCGAGCGCTGCAGCAGCGTCACGTGCGCGGTGTCATCGGCGATGTTCGGCAGCAGGGTCGCCGCCGTGGCGCCCGAGCCGATGATGACAACCTTCTTGTCCTTCAGGCTGAGGTCGGCCGGCCAGGTCTGCGGGTGGACGATCCGGCCCTTGAAGTCCGACATCCCCGGCCATTCGGGCGTGTAGCCCTCGGACTGGCGGTAGTAGCCCTGGCACATCCAGAAGAAGTTGGTCGTGAACCGCAGGCGCTCGCCGGTGTCGAGGCGCAGCGCCTCGATCGTCCAGAGGTTGGTCTCGCTGGACCAGGTCGCCCGCTCGATGCGGTGGCGATAGCGGATGTGCCTGGCCAGATCGTTCTCTTCGATCACCTCGCCCATGTACGAGAGGATCGCGGCGGCGCTGGCGATCGGCGGGCCGACCCAAGGCTTGAAGCGATAGCCGAAGGTGTAGAGGTCGCTGTCTGAGCGGATGCCCGGGTACTTGTGGGTCCACCAGGTGCCGCCGAAGCTCTCCAGAGTCTCCAGCACCACGAACGAGCGATCCGGCGACTGCTGGCGCAGGTGATAGGCCGAGCCGATGCCCGAAATCCCCGCCCCCACGATCAGGACGTCGAAGTGACCGGCGTCGGTGACGGTCGCTGTCACAGCGTTCATGGCTTTGCGCCTCCCAATATTTCGTTGGGGCCGACCATGGACATCCGCCAGGGCCACGCCCTTGATGCGGATCAAACTAAGTGATCGTTGATCACTAATCTAGCGGGAACGCTAGGCCAGCATGTCCCACGCCAGCGGCTCGCCGCGCTGCAGGTCGCGGCCAGCCTTGCGGCCCAGAATCTCGTCCAGGTGCGCGGGCGCCAGGCCGTTGCCCGGGCGGATCGAGCGGACGTTGGCCCGGGTCAGCGGCTCGCCCGCCTTCACGTCGGCCGACACATAGAGTGAGCGGCGGAACTGCACATTGCCGCGCTCCGAGCCCAGCAGGTCGTAGTGCGCCCGGCCCAACGACGCCCAGGCCGCCCTGGTGTCGTCGGTCAGCGCCTTGAACTCGGCCGGCTCCAGGCTGAACGCCGCGTCCGGCCCCCCATCCGAGCGAGCCAGGGTGAAATGCTTCTCGATGACGCTGGCGCCCATGGCCACCGCCGCCACCGAGGCGGCCGTCCCCGGCGTGTGGTCCGAGAGCCCGATGGGGCAACCGAACCGCCCCGCCATGTCGGCGACCGTGCGGACGTTGGCGTCGGCGAAGGTGGCCGGGTAGCTGGAGACACAGTGCAGCAGCACCACGCCCGGCGCCCCGCCGGCGATCGCCGCGTCCCGCGCGGCCTCGATCTCGGCCAGATTGGCCATGCCGGTGGAGATGATCAGCGGCTTGCCCTGGGCCGCCGCATATTTGATCAGCGGCAGATCCACCGCTTCGAACGATGCGATCTTGTAGGCGGGAGCGTCCAGGCCGGCGAGCAGGTCCACCGCGGTCTCGTCGAACGGGCTGGAGAAGATGGTCACGCCCCGCTTGCGCGCCCGCTCGAAGATCGCCGCATGCCAGTCGTAAGGAGTGTAGGCCTCCTGGTAGAGGTCGTAGAGGCTGCGTCCGTCCCACAGGCCGCCGGTGATCCGGAACTCCGGTCGGTCGACATCCATCGTGATGGTGTCGGCGGTGTAGGTCTGGATCTTGATCGCGTCGCAGCCGGTGTCGGCCGCCGCATCCACCATCGCCAACGCCCGGTCCAGGCTGCCGTTGTGGTTGCCGCTCAGCTCGCAGATCACGAACGGCGGGTGGTCCGCGCCGATCTTCCGGCCGGCGATTTCGATCTCGGGGGTCGCGCCCATGCAGCAAATCTAAGCCCGCGTCGCTAAAAGCGGTGTTAACCAACGCGGCATCTGCCGTCGCACCCATCCGGAATCGACACTACATTAGCGCCATGTCCGAACCTCGTTCCGTCCGCTGCCTGATCGTGGGCTCCGGCCCCGCCGGCTACACCGCCGCCGTCTATGCCGCGCGCGCCCTGCTGAACCCCGTGCTGATCCAGGGCATCCAGCCCGGCGGCCAGCTGACCATCACCACCGACGTGGAGAACTATCCGGGCTTCGCCGACGTCATCCAGGGCCCCTGGCTGATGGAGCAGATGGAAGCCCAGGCAAAGCACGTCGGCACCGAGATCGTCAGCGACATCGTGCTGAAGGCCGACCTGTCCAAGCGTCCCTTCCGCCTCGAGACCGACAGCGGCCAGGTCTGGCTGGCGGAGACGCTGATCATCGCCACGGGCGCCCAGGCCAAGTGGCTGGGCCTCGAGACCGAGAGCAAGTTCCAGGGCTTCGGCGTCTCGGCCTGCGCCACCTGCGACGGCTTCTTCTATCGCGGCAAGAACGTGATCGTGGTCGGCGGCGGCAACACCGCCGTCGAAGAGGCCCTCTTCCTCACCAACTTCGCGGCCAAGGTCACCATCGTCCACCGCAAGGACGAGTTCCGCGCCGAGCGCATCCTGCAGGAGCGCCTGTTCAAGCATCCCAAGATCGAGGTGATCTGGGACAGCGTGCTGGACGAGGTGGTCGGCGACACCGACCCGCTGGGCGTCACCGGCGCGCGCCTGAAGAACGTCAAGACCGGCGAGACCCAGGACGTGGCCGCCGACGGCGTCTTCATCGCCATCGGCCATGCCCCCGCCTCCCAGCTCTTCCAGGGCCAGCTGGAGATGGACGCCTCGGGCTATCTGAAGGTGAAGCCCGGCACCGCCTCGACGGCTGTCGAAGGCGTCTATGCCGCCGGCGACGTCACCGACGACGTCTATCGCCAGGCCGTCACCGCCGCCGGCATGGGCTGCATGGCCGCGCTGGAGGCTGTGCGCTTCCTGGCCGAGGAAGACCACAAGGCTGCGCACCACCCGATCAGCCACCACGAGGCCCAGAAGATCGGCGCCTGGTAGCCTGCGAGGCCCCGGGGCGGACCCCGCCCCGGAATGGCCTCATTTGTTAACAAGCGGAACTGGAAACCCTGACCCCACCTTTGGAGTTAGGCGGACGTGTCCTTAGACGATTCAAGTTCCAGCGATCGGTATCGCCAGCAGGCTGAAGTGGTCATGCGCCTGGCCGCCAAGGCGGAGAGCTACGCCGAGAAGGAGGTCTATCTCCAGATCGCTGACGGCTGGCGGCGATTGGCCGCCGAGGCGCTGCGCAACGAACGGCAGGACCTGCCCCAAGCCGCCCGCGAACACCGCAGCTTCCGCTACGAGTCCTGACGCCCGCGCCTGACGCCGCCAACGGGACGCGCTAGCTTGGCGACATGATCCGCTACGTCCGCGCCACCGACCGCCCCGCCATCGCCGAGATCGTGGAAGCCGCCTTCGGTCAGCCCGACGAGGCGCGCCTGGTCGAGCGCCTGCGCGCCGACGGCGACCTCTTGCTGGAGCTGGTGTCCGAAACCGACGGCCAGGTGGACGGCCACATCCTGCTGAGCCGCCTGTGGGCCGACAGCTCGGCGCTGTACGCCGCCCTCGCCCCGCTGGCCGTGCGCCCCGGCCTCCAACGGACCGGCGTCGGCTCGGCCCTGACCCGCGCCAGCCTTGAACAGGCGCGCGAATTCGGCGTCCATGGCGTCATCGTGCTGGGCCATCCCGCCTACTACCCGCGGTTCGGCTTCTCGGCCGAGGCCGCGGCGCAGGTGAAGTCGGTCTATGCCGGCGGTCCGGAGTTCATGGCCCTGGCGCTGGAGCCGGGCGCTTTCGACGCGCCCCTAAGCATCACCTATCCCGACGCCTTTTCCGCCTGACGGGTCTAAACTGGCCGCTGACGCGTACCCATCTTCAGCGCCCGACCGGAGCCTCGCATGAAGACCGCCGCACTGTTCGCCCTGATGCTCGCGACCGCCGCCAGCGCGGCCCACGCGCAGAGCGCCGCCGAGGCGTTGATGGCCGCGCCACTCAAGGCGACCTCGAAGGGCGTGGCCCTGGACCTGGCGCAGAAGCCGGCTTTCTCGCCGCGCTACGACGGCGCGCCCGCGCCACGGATTCCCGGCGTCGCCAAGACCGCTGTCGATCACAGCTTCGACGATCCGGGCGTCACCGGCTCTCTGGGATTTCTGTGTGGCCTGGAAGCTGGCGCCGAGCGCCAGTTCGGCGCCGCGGCGGTGCGTGGCTACGACGCCAGCGGTCGGTTCGTCGGCGCCAAGCTGCGGGTGGCGTTCAGGTAGCGGCGGGCGCCTGGGCGGCCGTCGGCGTCCCCGACACGGCGGGCGCAGCGGGCTTTGGATCCATCGACCGTTCCAGGGCCTCCAGGCTCTGGTTGATGCGCTTCACCTCGTCCGGCGTCGGCTGGCGGCGCGTGGACATCAGAACCCCCATCACCCGGGTCCGCTCGCCCTTCGGCGTGTTCGGATCGACGACGCTGTAGGTTCGCACCTCGCCGGCCACGGCCAGGGTGATCTTGCGCTCGGCCGGCACGCCCTGCGTGTCGGGCGACAACAGGCCGCCCTGGGTGCGCGCATCCAGGCTGCCCAGCACGGCCGGGCTCAGATAGGCCTCGCCGCCGGCATAGCGGCCGGTGAAGGCGGGCGGTTCGCCCCAGGGGCCGGTCCAGCGATAGAAGATGTGCTGGCCGACCTGGGTCATCTTCACCAGGGTCGGAGCCCAGTACGGCGACACGTATTGCGCGTGATAGTGGGTGGCCGAGCCGACCGTCTTGTCGACGTAGCCATTCAGCGCCCGTTCGGCGACGGCGCGGGCGCGGCTCCACAGCGCGGCCTGCGGCGCGAACCGCAGCGACCCATCGCAAGTGAAGGTGAACTGGCAGCCGGTGACGCGCGCCGAGCCCTGGTAGACCACGCCGCAGACCGACTTCGGATAGGCCGGATGGCGCATGCGGTTCAGCACCACCTGGGCCACGGCCTCCTGGCCCACCTCGGGCTCGCGGGCGGCTTCGTAGTAGACGGCCTGGCTCAGGCACTGGACGGCGCGGGCGCGGTCCTCGCCCGAGGCCTGCAGCACGAACGGCTTCATCGGCCGGATCGGCAGGCCCGAGAACGGGCGCAGGTCGTTGACCTCTTCGGCGGTCGCGCTGTCGGTCGTGGTGGCCAGTCCCAGATCGGGAACGTGATCCATGTCGAGGCGCCCCCAGCCCTGGGGCCGCGCCCACAGGTCGGGCGCGCGGGAGGCGGGATCGTGGCGCAGCGCCAGCGCACGCATCGCCGGATCCATCGTCGAGGCCAGCTTCAGCAGCCCCTCGTTCGACAGGCCGTACGAGGCGAAGCGCACGGCCTCGCGGCCCTGGTGCGACGGCGCGCAGGCAGGTCCGGCCACGAGGGCCGTCAGGACCAGAACGATCCCGATCTTCGCCCACGACGGACGAAGCCAATCCCAGCGCATCTTCTTCAGGGTCACATCCCCACCTACGTTTCGAGCCGTCGCATATAGGCGCAAACCGGCGATATTTGGACCTTTCACAGCAAAAAACGTGCGAGCCACGCCTGCGGGACCTGCGGCGACATGCATCAACCTATGCGGTTGCCAGGGATCAGCGCCCATCCCATGCTGTCTTTGGGGGGCCAGTGCGGGCCGGGGGTTCGATGCCAGCTTCATGATCCGAGCGCTTTCGCCGCTTCGGCTCGTTCCGCGACGGTCGCCGCCCTTCCTGGTGGCGCTCGCGATCTGCATTGCGTCGCTGGCCGCCGCCGTGGGCCTGCGCATCCTGTTGCTGGGGCTGGAGAACGCCACCGGCCTGTCGGCCACCACCTTCCCGGCCCTGATCATCGCCACGCTCTACGCAGGTCCGCGCTGGGGTTGGGCGACCCTGGCGGCGGCGCTCGCGATGAGCATCTGGGCGCCGCTGATCACAGCGGTCGGGGTTTCGAGCAACGCCGTGGTCGCCATGTTCACGGTGTCGGCGTCGCTGACGGTGCTGGTGTCCTCCAGCTTCCGCGAGACCCTGCTGCGCCTGGATGAAGCCAACGCCGCCCACGCCGCGGCCCAGAAGCAGCTCGAGGCCACCGAGCTTCGCTTCCGCGCCCTGGCCGACAGCGCGCCGATCCTGATGTGGGTCACCCGCACCGACGGCAAGCGCGAGTTCGCCAACCAGACCTATGTCGACTTCCAGGGCGATGGCTATGACGCCGCACTCGACTTCGACTGGCGCAAGGTCCTGCACCCCGACGATCTGGCGCGGATCTTCCAGGAACAGGTGGCCGGCGAGGCTTCCCGCAAGCTGTTCAGCCTGGAGGCCCGGTTCCTGCGCCACGACGGCGAATACCGCTGGATCCGCTCGGTCTCCCAGCCACGCTGGGACGCCAACGGCGCCTTCGACGGCTTCATCGGCGTCGGCTACGACATCACCGACGCCAAGCGCGCCGAGGACGACCTCAAGCGGATCAACGACCTCCTCGCCGAACGGGTGCAAGCCGCCCTGGCCGAACGCGACGAGGCCGAGGCGGCGCTCCAACGGGCGCAGAAGCTTGAGGCGGTCGGCCAGCTTACCGGCGGCGTGGCGCACGACTTCAACAACCTGCTGACCGTCGTCATCGGCGCACTCGACATGATGCAGCGCCACCCCAAGGACGAGGCCCGCCGCGAGCGGATGATCGAAGCGGCCCAGGGCGCAGCCCGCCGGGGCGAGCGCCTGACCCAGCAGCTCCTCGCCTTCTCCCGCCGCCAGGCGCTGAAGCCCGAGGCGGTCCAGGTGGACGCCCTGCTCAAGGACAGCGAACCCCTGCTGCGCCGCGCGGTCGGCGAGGCGGTGAGCCTGGTCGTCGCCCCGTCCGCGCCAGAGGCGGTGGTCAGCCTCGACCCCAGCCAGTTCGAGGCGGCCATCATGAACCTGGTGGTCAATGCCCGCGACGCCACGCCCCCTGGCGGCATGATCCGCATCGAGACCCTGCCCGTTCGCCTGGCGCATCGTCAGGTCGAGGAGCTGGCCGCCGGCGACTATCTCTGTGTCGCGGTGCACGACACGGGCGGCGGCATGGACGAGGCCACGATCACCCGCGCCTTCGAGCCCTTCTTCACCACCAAGGCGCCCGGCCGCGGCACCGGCCTGGGCCTCAGCCAGGTCTACGGCTTCACCCGCCAGAGCGGCGGGACGACCACCGTCGACAGCAAGCCCGGCAAGGGCGCCAGCGTCTGCCTCTACCTGCCCCGTATCGCCGGTGACGCCGTGGCCGCCGCCCCGACGGGCGCCGAGGCTCGCGCCGGCGACGGCCCCCGCCTGCGGGTGCTGCTCGTCGAGGACGACGCCCAGGTCGGCGAACTGGTCGAGGCGATGCTGCGCGACCTGGGGCATGACGTGCTGCGCGCTGAACACGCCGACGCGGCCCTGGTGGCGCTGAACGCCGGCGAGGCTTTCGATCTGATGCTGACCGACCTCATCATGCCTGGCGACAAGTCGGGCGTTGATCTGGCCCGCGAGGCGATCGTGCTGCGCCCCGATCTGCCGATCATTCTCTCGTCGGGCTACACCGGCGAGGTGCTGTCCGCCGCCGAGGACGCCCCCTGGCCCCTGCTGCGCAAGCCCTATGGCGCCCAGCAGTTGGCGCAGACCATCGCGGACGTCGTCGAGACCGCGCCCGGAAAGTGATCGCCTGAAATCCGAAAGGCCCTTGCGCGCCCCGGCGTCACCCCTATATGGTTGGTTATGCTCCAAGTGAGCAAAAGGGAGTAGCGCCGGTCCTCGACGTCCGGCGCATTTTATAGGCCTCAGAAATGCTCACTTTGAGCATAAGGAGGGATCCATGGCCGCTGACGGGTTCCAGTTCGCGTTCACCCCTGCTGTCGAAGCTGCGACCGCCCCTGCATGGGAAAAGGTGAAGCGCCACGTCACGCCGATGGAATGGCGTCTCCAGGCGCCGCTCATCGCCGAGATCAATCGGCTGAAGCGCGAGAAGGACGCCGTCATCCTCGCCCACAACTACATGACGCCCGAGATCTTCCACGGCGTGGGCGACTATGTGGGCGACAGCCTGGGCCTGGCCAAGGAAGCCGCCCGCTCGGACGCCAGGATCATCGTCCAGGCCGGCGTGCACTTCATGGCCGAGACCTCCAAGATCCTGTCGCCGGAAAAGCGCGTCCTGATCCCGGACCTGCGCGCGGGCTGCAGCCTGGCCTCCTCGATCACCGGCGCCGACGTGCGCTTGATCAAGCAGCGCTACCCGGGCCTGCCGGTGGTCACCTATGTGAACACCACCGCCGACGTGAAGGCCGAGACCGACATCTGCTGCACCAGCGCCAACGCCGTGCAGGTGGTGGAGGAAGCCGCACGCCTCTGGGGCGTCGACAGCGTCATCCTGATCCCCGACGAGTTCCTGGCTCGCAACGTCGCGCGTCAGACCGACATCAAGATCATCGCCTGGAAGGGTCGCTGCGAGGTGCACGAGCGCTTCACCGCCGACGACATCCTGGAGATCAAGGCCGCCTATCCCGACGCCGAAGTGCTGGCGCACCCCGAGTGCCCCGCCGAGGTGCTGGAGGTCTCGGACTTCGCCGGCTCGACCGCGGCCATGAACGACTACGTCATCCAGCGAAAGCCCAAGCGGGTGGTGCTGATCACCGAATGCTCGATGGCCGACAACGTCGCCGCCGACGCCCCGTTCACCGAGTTCGTGCGGCCCTGCAACCTGTGCCCGCACATGAAGATGATCAGCCTCGAGAACATCTACGAGGCGCTGGTGAACGACCGCTATGAGGTCACCGTCGATCCGGCGATCGCCGAGCGAGCGCGCCTGGCCGTCCAGCGGATGATCGACCTGCCGCCCCCGGCCCAGCCGGCGCGCTACGACCTGATCAAGGCGCGTCACCACGTCGACGTGGAGCTGATCTGATGGCCCTCCTTCGCCAAGGCTACGCAGGGCGCATCCAGCGTCCTTCGAAGCTCCCGAAGGGAGCGAAGTAGGATGGCCGAACGCCTCCGTCACGAGGGGGTGTTGGTGGTCGGTGCGGGCCTCGCAGGCCTGACCGCCGCCATGGCCGCGGCGCCTGCCAAGGTGCTGGTGCTGACCGAGGCGCCGCTGAACCACGGCTGCTCGTCGGCCTGGGCGCAGGGCGGCGTGGCCGCGGCCCTGTCGGCCGACGACGCGCCCCAGCTGCACGCGGACGACACCGTCGCCGCCGGCGCGGGCCTCGTCGATCCGGACGCCGCGCGCCTGCTGGCCACTGAAGGCCCGGAGGCTGTGCGTCGGCTCGCCGCCCTGGGCGCGCCGTTCGACCGCAAGGCCGATGGCGGCTTCGCGCAAAGCCTGGAAGCGGCCCACTCCAAGGCCCGCGTCGCCCGTGTGAAGGGCGACCAGGCCGGCCGCGCCATCATGGAGGCGGTCAGCATCGCCGCCCTCGCCGCCCCGCACATCCAAGTGAAGGTCGGCGCCAAGCTGGCCGGCCTGCTGCAGGACCCCACCGGCCGCATCCGCGGCGTGCTGGCCCGCATTGACGGCCAGCCGGTCGAGATCGTGGCCGACGCGGTGATCCTGGCCACCGGCGGGATCGGCGGCCTCTATGCCGTGACCACCACCCCGGCCGAACTCAAGGGCGAGGGCCTGGGCCTGGCCGCCCTGGCCGGCGCGACGATCGCCGACCCCGAGTTCGTCCAGTTCCACCCGACGGCCATCGACATCGGCCGCGATCCCGCGCCCCTCGCCACCGAGGCCCTGCGCGGCGAGGGCGCCAAGCTGATCGATGCGGCCGGCCGCCCGTTCATGGCCAGCTACCACCCGGCGGCCGAGTTGGCCCCGCGCGATGTGGTGGCCCGCGCCATCCACGCCGAGCGCGCGGCGGGCGGCGGCGCGTTCCTGGACGCCCGCGACGCCGTCGGCGCGCACTTCCCCGAGGAATTCCCGGCCGTCTTCGCCGCCTGCATGGGCGGCGGCATCGACCCGCGCGTCCAGCCGATCCCCGTCGCGCCAGCCTGCCACTACCACATGGGCGGCATCGCGACCGACGCGGACGGCCGCACCAGCCTGCCCGGCCTTTACGCCGCCGGCGAATGCGCCTCGACCGGCGTGCACGGGGCCAACCGCCTTGCCTCGAACTCGCTGCTCGAAGCCGCGGTCTTCGGGGAGCGGGCCGGCCGAGCTGCGCGCGAGGAACGCCCGGCCGACGCCGCGCTGACCGTGATCGCCGCGCCGGAACTGCCCGATGACGCCCTGCAGGTCCTACGCCTGGCCATGAGCGCCGAGGCGGGCGTGGTCCGCGACGCCGAGGGCCTGACCCGCCTGCTCAACCTGATCGGCGAGCTGGAGACGCGTCACGGCCGCAGCGCCCCGCTGGTGGCCGCGCGCCTGGTCGCGGCCAGCGCCCTGAACCGCCGGGAGAGCCGTGGCGGCCACTTCCGGATCGACTTCCCGGAAGCCGTGCGGCCCGACCGCACCTTCGTCACGCTGGACCGGATCGCCCCGGCCGGCCTTAAGTATGCGGCGGAATGAGTATCGAGCCCCTGCCCGACCTGCTGGTCGCCCCCATCATCCGCGCCGCTCTCGAAGAGGATCTCGGCCGCGCCGGCGACATCACCGCCCAGGCGTGCGTGCCGGCGGACGTCCAGCTGACGGCCGAGTTCGTCGCGCGTCGCGGCGGCGTGGTCGCCGGGCTGTCAGCCATCCGCCTGACCTTGGCCGAGTTGGACCCCACGGTCACCGTCGAGCCCCTGACCGCCGATGGCCAGGTGGTGCCCGCCGGTACGGCCCTGGCCCGGGTCAGCGGGTCCGCCCGCGCAATTCTCACCGCCGAGCGCACCGCGCTGAACATCCTGGGCCGACTGTGCGGCATCGCCACCCTGACCCAGGACTTCGTCGACGCCGTCGCCGGGACCAGCGCCCGGATCACCGATACCCGCAAGACCACGCCCGGCCTGCGCGCACTGGAGAAGTACGCTGTGCGCTGCGGCGGGGCGACCAACCACCGGTTCGGCCTGGATGACGCCATCCTGATCAAGGACAACCACGTCGCCGCCTGTGGCTCGGTCGGCGAAGCCGTCCGGCGCGCCAAGGCCTTCGCTGGCCATCTGGTCAAGGTCGAGGTGGAAGTCGACAGCCTGCTGCAGCTGCGCGAGGCCCTGGCGCACGACCCCGACGTCATCATGCTGGACAACTTCACCGTCGACGACATGCGCGAGGCGGTCCGGCTGGTGGACGGCCGGATCCGGCTCGAAGCCTCAGGCGGCGTCACCCTCGACACGGTCCGCGCCTTCGCCGAGACCGGCGTCGACGTGATCAGCGTGGGCGCCCTCACCCATTCGGCGAAGGTGCTGGATATCGGCCTGGACGCGGTCGAGGGCTGAACCCACGACCTCCAAAGCCTTCGCCGGCTGCGGTCACGCCGCGGGCCTTTGGCTGCCTCCACTAAATACTCAACCAATCGGTTGACAATCTAGCGTCCGACCAACATATTCAACCTCATGGTTGAATTAAGCATCGCACCGCCTGCCGCCCGGCTCGACGCCGTCTTCCACGCCCTGGGCGACGCCACGCGCCGCCACATGCTGCGCGATCTTGCCGTCAGCGAGCGCACTGTGGGCGACCTGGCCGCGCCGTTCGACATGTCGCTGGCGGCGGCCTCGAAACACATCAAAGCGCTCGAGAAGGCCGGCCTCGTGCGCCGGACCATCCGCGGCCGCACCCACATCTGCAGCCTCGAGGCCCAGCCGCTCGAAGGCGCTCTCGAATGGATCCGCTTCTACGAGCGTTTCTGGACCACCCGCCTCGACGCCCTCGAAGGCCTGCTGCGCCGCGCCGACAATCCCCAAGGAGACGACCAATGACCGACGCCACCACCGTTGGCGGCTACGGCGAGCTGATCGAGCCCGCCACCGTGCGCCTCGAGCGCCTGCTACCCGGCCCGATCGAACTCGTCTGGGCCTACCTGACCGACAGCGACCTGCGTCGCCAGTGGCTGGCCATGGGCGACATGCAGCAACAGCCCGGGACCACCGTGGAACTCGTGTGGCGCAACGAGGAGCTCACCGGCCACGACGATCCGCGGCCCGAGGGTGCGGCCGCCGAACAGCGCATGGCCTGCGAAGTGGTCCGGGTCGAGGCGCCTCGCCTGCTGGTGCTGGGCTGGGGCGCGTCCGGCAGCGAGGTGACCTTCGAGCTCCAGCCGGCCGGCCCGGAGGTCAAGCTGATCGTCACCCACCGCCGCCTGCCCGACCGCAGCCACCTGCTGGGCGTTTCCGCCGGCTGGCACGCGCACCTCGACGTCCTGGTCGCCCGGCTGCGCGAACGCGAACCGCCGCGGTTCTGGGCCGCCTGGACCCGCCTTCGCGCCGAATACGACACCCGCCTGCCCAAGGAGTGATCGCCATGCAGACACCGCCGATCGTATCGCCCTCGGCCTGGGAAGCCGCCCGCCAGGCCCTGCTCATAAAGGAGAAGGCCGCCACCCGCGCCCGCGACGCCCTTGCCGCCGAGCGGCGCCGCATGCCCTGGATGGCTGTGGACAAGGCCTACGCCTTCGAGACGCCGCAGGGCCGCAAGACGCTGGCCGAACTCTTTGAAGGCCGCCGCCAGCTCATCCTCTACCGCGCTTTCTACGAGCCCGGCGTCTTCGGCTGGCCCGACCATGCCTGCCGCGGCTGCTCGATGGTCGCCGATCAGGTCGCCCATCCGGCGCATCTGCACGCCCGCGACACCACCCTCGTCTTCGCGTCCCGCGCGCCCCAGGCCGACATCGCCCGGCTCAAGGCGCGGATGGGCTGGGAGGACATTCCGTGGGTCACCATCACCGACGACTTCGACGCCGACTTCGGCATCGACGAGTGGCACGCCACAAACGTCTTCTACCGCGACGGCGATCAGGTCTTCCGGACCTACGCCCTCGACAACCGCGGCGACGAGCAGATGGGAAGCACCTGGAACTACCTCGACATCACCCCGCTGGGTCGTCAGGAGGGGTGGGAGGATTCGCCGCCCGGCTACCCGCAGGCGCCGAGCTACAAGTGGTGGAACTGGCACGACAACTATGAGTCCGAAGCCGCCCCCGATCCGAAATGGGTCGAGGTGTCCGACGCCGGCGAGGCCGCATTCCGCGAGAAGGACAGATGCTGCGAGCCATGAGCCCCGCCCGCTGGCTGAGCCTGGCCGCCGCGCCGACCTTCGCCGCCATGGCGCTGGTCACGGGCGCCCAGGAACTCCGGGACGGCGTGGTAATCTGCTCGCGCCTGCCCGGCGGCTCGCCCCTGGCGGGCATGGCGGTGATGTACCTGCTGATGAGCGTCATACACCTCGCCCCTTGGCTACCTCCGTCGGGCGGCGGGCGGCCTTCGTCGCAATAAGCTGAGGTTCGGTGGACGCAGGCCGTTCGGTGGCCTTAAGCCGGCGGCATGCTCAAGCCCGCCCTCATCGCCGCCGCGGCCCTGGCCGCGACCCCGGTCGCCCACGCGCAGACACCCGCCGCAGGCGACTACCCGAAGCTGATCCCCGCGCCCGGCGGCGAGGTCGTGATCCCCAGTGTCGGCGCCCAGCGCGCCTATGATGAGATCAAGTATGCCCCTGCGCGACGCGCTGGCGATTTCCTCTATATCTCGGGCGTGATCGCCGGCCCGCGCGGCGCGCCGGAACGGGACGGCCCCGCCTTCACCGACCAGGCCCGGCGCGCCTTCCGGGTGATCGAGACCACGCTGAAGGCCGAGGGCCTGACCTTCGCCGACGTGGTGATGATCAACACTTTCCACGTGTGGGACGGGCCGGGGTTCAAGGGAACCCGCGCCGAGCAGTTCGCCGCCTTCTCCAAGGCCAAGGACGAATTCATGGCCGCGCCACACCCCGCCTGGACGGCGGTCGGCACGACGGGCCTGCTGGCCGACGACGGGGTGGTGGAGATCCAGATGATCGCCTACGCGCCCCGCCGGTAGTCGTCGCTAGCTCGCCTTCCGATACTCGACGGCCTCGGCCTCGACCGGCCGGCTGCCGGCGCCCGGGTGCACCTTGAAGGCGCTGATCAGCTGGGTCAGGTCGCGGGCCTGGCGCAGCAGCGTGTGGCTGGCGGCCGTGCTTTCCTCGACCATCGCTGCGTTCTGCTGGGTCGTCGTGTCCATCTGATTGATGGCGGTGTTGACCTGGCCAAGGGCCGTCGCCTGCTCGCGGGCCGACGACGAGATCTGGGTGACCAGCTGGGCGATCTCGTTGAACTGGTCGAAGATCTGGTGCAGCGCCTGGCCGGTCTGGCCGACCAGCTCCACGCCGGCGCCGACCTGGCGGGTCGATACGCCGATCAGGGTCTTGATCTCCTTGGCCGCATCGGCCGAGCGCTGGGCCAGCTGGCGCACTTCCGAGGCGACGACCGCGAAGCCCTTGCCCGCGTCGCCGGCCCGGGCCGCTTCGACGCCGGCGTTCAGGGCCAGCAGGTTGGTCTGGAAAGCGATCTCGTCGATCACCCCGATGATCTGGCCGATCTGGTTGGAGGAGGTCGAGATCTCGTCCATCGCGGCCACGGCGCGGCCCACGACGTCGCCGCTGGTCTCGGCGCTGGCGCGCGCCTCGGTGACCACCGTGTCCGCCTGCTGAGCGCCTTCCGCGGTCTTGCGAACCGTGGCCGTGATCTCGTCGAGGGCGGCGGCGGTCTGTTCGAGGCTGGCGGCCTGGGCTTCTGTGCGGCGGGCCATGTTGTCGGCGGCCTGGCTGATCTCGGACGAGCCGGCCGACATCGAGCTGGAGTTGTCCTGGATCTTGCCCAGGGTGCGCTCGAGGTTCGACACCGCGCTGTTGAAGTCGTTGCGCAGTTGCTCGTACGAGCCGTTGAAGGCGGTCTCGATGCGATAGGTCAGGTCACCGGCCGACAGGTGCGACAGCCCTTGGGCCAGAGCCTGCACCACGCCGGCCTGCTCGGCCTGGGTGCGGGCGCGCTCCGCCTCGGTCGAGGCGCGCTGGCGGGTGGCGTCCTGCGACGCCGCCTCGGCCTCGCTTTCCAGGCGCAGGCGCGCCAGGGCGCCGTCCTTGAAGCTCAGCACGGCCTTGGCCATGTCGCCCACTTCGTCCTTGCGGTCCGCGGCGGGGACGACGACCTCGTTGTCGCCGGCGGCCAGCTTGCGCATGACCTGGGTCATGGCCCGCACCGGGGCGCCGATCGACCGTGCCAGGATCACGCCGGCCGCAAGGGCCAGGGCCGCCAGCAACACCACGCCGCCGATCAGGCCCAGCGTCACGCGCTGCATGGCGGCGGCTTGCGCGGCGCTTTCGGTTTCCTGTGTCTTCACGGCCGCGTCGTTGATGGCGCCCAGCGAGTCTTCGACAGGCTCGATGGCCTTGTCCGCGGCGCCGTCATGGCTGACCAGCAGCACGCCCTGCGCCCGCGTCGCCGGGTCGGAGCCCAGCGCGATGCCGACATTCAGCGCGACCTTCTCATAGTTGGCGAAGGCCTCCTCGGCCTTCTTCACCCGGCCCAGTTCCACCGGATCGTTCCCGGCCAGCTCCCGCAGTTCCTTCAGGGCGCCGAAGAACTTGACCTTGTGCACCTCGTCGATGCGCTTGACGTAGTAGTGGTCGCCCGAGAGCAGGAAGCCGCGCAGCGAGTTCTCCTGGCGCGCCAGCCGGAAGGTGGCGTCCTGCGCCGCCGACAGCACGTGGCGGGCTCGCTCGGTGCGCGCCGCCGAGGCGGCGAGCGAGGCATTGTTCAGGTAGAGCGCAAGACCACCGGCCGCGATCGTCGCGAGCATGGCGGAGAAGACCACAATGAGCTTGGCGGAGATCGAGAAGTTGCTGAATTTCACGGTGGTCCTACCATGGGGGAGTGGTGGATATTTCCATTCCGACATAGGCCCGCGTTTACTACCTCGCGATTAAGGCTGTGCCGCCCAGTGTGGGACAGTATGTCGCAGGCCACGGTTTTTACTCATAAATTCGGATTCTCACCCTCTGGTTGCGCGCCGCGTTGACCGGCAATTCACATCTTCGCGGTTAAGGATCTGGCCGAATTGGACAACCGGCCGAAGGTCTAGACCGAGATGAATAAGCGACTGCGGGTGTCGACCCTCGCCGTGCTTCTTGCCAGCGCCTCCACCTCCGCAATGGCGGACACCAGCGACGATCGGATCGCCGCGCTGGAGGCCAAAATCGCCGCGCTGACGGGCGAACTTTCGGACCTCAAAGCCGAGACCAAGAAGGCCAACCAGGACATCAACAAGAAGCTCGCGGCGACGGCGACGATCTCCAACGCCCGCCCGATGATAAACAGCGCCGACGGCAGCCAGAAGTTCGCGGTCCGCGGAATCGTGCAGTTCGACGCGGCCGAGTACAACGCCAAGAACAACGTGCCTGGCCGGAACGATTTCAACTCGGGCACCAACTTCCGCCGCGCCCGCATCGGCGTGGAAGGCACGTTCGCCAAGGACTGGAACTACAACCTGACCGGCGAATTCGGCGGCGGCGGCGGGGTCGAGGCGACCCAGCTCATCGGCGCCTACATCGAATATGCGGGTTTCAAGCCGTTGGGTCCGAACGCCATGGTGCGCCTGCGCGTCGGCGGCTGGGCCACGCCCACCGGCCTGGAAGACGCGACCAGCAACACCGAGGCCCTGTTCCTCGAACGCCCGGCGATCGCCGAGATGGTCCGCGGCCTGGCCGGCGGCGACGCCCGCTCCGGGATCGGCGTGCTGGCCAACGGCGAGCGCTGGACCGCCACGGCGGTCTTCACCGGCGGCCTGGTCGGCAACACCGGCGAGTTCGACGAACAGAGCGGCTATCTGACCCGCGTCGCGGTGGCCCCGATCATGGGCAAGGACTACGCCGTCCACGTGGGCGGCAGCGTCCAGGGCATCCTCAGCCCCGCCGACGCCGGCGCGGGCCTGACCAAGGTCAGCCAGGTCCGCCTGCGCGAGCGTCCCGAGCTGCGCGTCGACGGCACGCGTCTGGTCGACACGGGCCTGCTCAATTCGAACGGGCTCACCGCCTACGGGGCTGAACTGGGGGCCTACTACAAGAGCCTGCAGGTGTCGGCCGAGGCGTTCCGCGTCGACGTCGACCGCACCGGCGGCTTCAACCCCAGCTTCAGCGGCTGGTATGTCCAGGGCGCCTGGACGCTGACCGGCGAGACCCACGCCTGGAACAGCGCCACCGGCGGCTTCCGCGGCATCCGGCCGGCCAAGAACTTCAGCCCGGCCGACGGGACCTGGGGCGCCGTCGAAATCGCTGCGCGCTATAGCGTCCTTGATCTGAACGATCACGAGGGCGTCGCCGGCCGCGCCGCCCCCGCGGGCGGGATCCGCGGCGGCGAGCAGTCGATCGCAACGATTGGCCTGAACTGGTACCCGAACCCGGTCTACCGGTTCCAGGCCCAGTACCAGCACGTCGATATCGACCGCCTGAGCGCCACCGGCCTGCAGGTCGGCGAGGACGTCGACATCGTCTCCGTCCGCAGCCAGGTGGCCTTCTAGGCCGGCTGCGCCATCCGGCTCGCCGCGTCGGCGGCCGCGCTTGCGCGGTCTTCGACGATGGCCGCCATCCGGGCCTTCACCTGCGCCAGCACCTCGTGACGCGCCAGCTCCGGCCGCCCCGCGTTGAAGGGCGGCGCCGGGGCGTATTCGAGGCCCAGTTGGGTCGCTTCGGCATAGTCGCGGCCCGCCAGCTCTTCCAGCAGCACCAGGGCGAAGTCGATCCCCGCGGTCACGCCGCCGCCGGTGATGACGTTGCCGTCGCGCGACACCCGCGCCTCCGACACCCGCGCCCCGAAGGTGGGCAGCAGGTCGCGCCAGGCCCAGTGCGTCGCCGCCTCACGCCCCTGCAGGAAGCCGGCCGCGCCCAGGATCAACGAGCCCGTGCAGACCGACGTCTGGTAGGTCGCGCCCGCGCCCAGCCGGCGAACCTCAGCCATGAACGCCTCGTCCATCATCGCGTCCGTCGTCCCGAAGCCGCCGGGGATGCACAGCACGTCGCAACGCTCGATCTTCGCCAGGTCCGCCAGCTTCGTGAACACCAGCCCCTCGGCCTCGATGTCCTGGCCACCCATCGAGGCGACAGTCACCTGCGCGTTCGGCGTGCGGACCAGCACCTGGTGCGGACCGGTGAAGTCCAGGTGGGTCACGCCGGGGTACAGCACGAAAACGATCTGCAGCTTGGACATGGCGAGCTCCTTTGGGTTGAGACCCGCAAGCTAGGCTTCACGGCGGCTGGCTGAAATGACATAGTTCCAGCGAATTCTGCCAGGAGCGCCCGATGCCCCGCCGCCTCGCGCTGGTGATCTTCCCCGGCTTCCAGCTGCTGGACGCCGCCGGCCCCATCGCCGCCTTCGAGATCGCCGATCGCTATCGCCCCGGCAGCTATGAGCTTGCCGTCATCGCCCCGGGCGGCGGCCAGGTGGCCAGCTCGTCCGGCGTCCGGTTCGCCGCCGAGCCTCTGGCCGATGGCCCGTTCGACACGATCGTGATTTCCGGCGGCGACGGGACGCGCTCGATCAAGGAGCTGAGCCAGATCGTCTCCTGGCTGAAGACGACCCCAGCGCGCCGGCGCACCAGCGTCTGCTCGGGCGCCTATGTCCTGGCCGAGGCCGGCCTGCTGGACGGCCGCCGCTGCACGACCCACTGGAGCCGCACCGACGACTTCGCCCGGCGCTATCCGAAGGCGAAGCTGGACGCCGATCGCATCTTCATCCGGGATGGCGACATCTGGACGTCGGCCGGAATCACCGCCGGCATCGACCTGGCCTTGGCGCTAATCGAGGAAGACCTGGGCGCGGACGTCGCACGCCGCGTGGCCCAGCAATTGGTCGTCCATCAGCGCCGGCCCGGCGGACAGTCGCAGTTCTCGGCCCTGGTCGAGCTGGGCGGGCGCTCAGGCCGCTTCGCCGACCTCATGGACTGGATGCGTCGGCACCTGGCCGAAGCCCTGACGGTGGAGCGCCTGGCCGCCCAGGCCGCCATGAGCCCGCGCAACTTCGCCCGCGCCTTTGCGGCCGAGACCGGCACGACGCCGGCCAAGGCGGTGGAACGCCTGCGCCTGGAGGCGGCCCGCACGGCCGTCGAGACGGGCCATGCGCCGATCGACCGCGTCGCCGAGGCAGCGGGGTTCGGCGACCCGGAGCGGATGCGGCGCGCCTTCCTGCGCGCATTTGGACAGCCGCCCCAGGCGCTTCGCCGGGCGGCGCGGGCCTAGCTGGCCTGGGCTTCGGCGGCCGGTTGACCCTCGCCGCTGCGCCGGCCGATCCACGCGGCCACCACCCCGGCGAAGTGGTCGATGTTGATGGGCTTGGAGATGAAGTCGTCCATCCCGGCCGCCAGGCAGGTGCTCTGGTCCTCGGCCGTGGCGTCGGCGGTCATGGCGACGATAGGGACCTGCGCACACGCCTCGCCCAGGGCGCGGATCCGGCGGGTCGCCTCCAGACCGTCCATCTGCGGCATGTGCACGTCCATCAGCACCAGGTCGTAGGCGCCGTTGCGCACCGCCTCGACGGCGTCGGCGCCGTTGGTCACGGTGTCGATGTCGCAACCCATCGCCTGCAGCACCGTCACCGCGACCATGGTGTTGACCGGGTTGTCCTCGGCCAGCAGGACACGGCCCGAGCAGGTGACGGCCTCCGCCGGCTCGGCCTCATCGACCTGGGCCGGAACCGGCTGCGCCCCGCCCAGCAAACTCTCCAGCGCGCCCAGCAGCACGCGCCGCCGCACCGGACGCGCCAAGGCGGCGTCCGCGTCCAGCGTCTCGATATGCGTCTCGGAGGCGTCATCCAGGCCGATGATCAGCACCACCCGCGTATCCCGGCGCACCGAACGCACGCGCAGCACCTCCACCAGACCGGCCTTGTCCCCTCCGGCCAGATTGGCGTCCGCCACGACCAGGTCGAAACCGAGCGTCGGGTCGGTCAGGGCCCGGGTCGCCGCCTCGAGCGTCGGGGCGTCCGTCACCTCGGCGCCCTCTTGTTCCAGCGCGTCCCGGGTCGCCACGCGCGCTTCGGCCAGGGTGCGCGCCACCAGCACGCGCCGGCCGGCCAGGCGGCGCGCCGGCGCGGCCGGTTGCGCCACGGCCTGAGGCAGCGGGACCTCGAACCAGAACACACTGCCGCCGCCTTGCCGGTCGGCCACGCCGATCTCGCCGCCCATCAGCTCGACCATCTGGCGGCAGATCGACAGGCCCAGGCCCGTGCCGCCGTAGCGCCGGGTGATGGAGTTGTCGGCCTGCTGGAACTTCTGGAACAGGCGCGTCTTCGCCTCGTCGGACACGCCCATCCCGGTGTCGGCGACCTCGAAGCGGAACCGCTGACCGTCGCCCGCGTCGGACGCGGCGTTGACCGAGACCAGCACATGGCCCTGCTCGGTGAACTTGAGCGCGTTGGACAACAGGTTCAGCACCACCTGCCGCAGCCGCACGGCGTCGCCGCGGACGATGGCCTGGGCGCTGGGCTCAACCCGGCACACCAGTTCCAGTCCGCTCTCCAGCGCCCGCGGCGCCATCAACTCGACCGCGTCCTCGATCAGCGTCTCGATATCGACGTCAACCGCTTCCAGCTCGATCTTGCCGGCGTCCAGCTTCGAGACGTCCAGGATGTCGTTGATGATGACGAGGAGGTTC
>Ga0209026_1000615_pt1 | contig 22806 bp, 13 predicted proteins | sample AraplaCL_Col_mCL_FD_184262 | JGI IMG/M metagenome (GOLD analysis project Ga0209026, IMG submission 184262) | Arabidopsis root microbial communities from the University of North Carolina, USA - plate scrape CL_Col_mCL (SPAdes) (version 2) | ecosystem: Host-associated > Plants > Roots >... | reverse complement strand
CTTCGTGCATCCTAATATTAATTTGGATGACCCGAACCCGGAAATTGAAGCATTGATAAGTTTAGAAAAGTTACCCGTGAAAATGATAAAAAAAGAAGTTAACATTGTAGCAAAAGCAAATTTTGGCTTTGGAGATGTAAACTGTTGTTTAATACTGAGTAAATACAAGTGATAATAATGACAAGAGAAGAAATTTTAAGCGAGTTAAAGAAAGTTATTTCGCCCTATACTACTAATAAAGAAATGCTGGCTGGCATTAACGACGAAACAGATCTGATCAAAGACCTGAAAATTAACTCCGCAAACCTTGTTGATATTATTATTGATGCAGAAGCTAAATACGATATCGAAATAGACTATGATTCTGCTGATAAAATGGTAAACGTTGGTAACTGCATTGATGTAATAAGCGAAAAGATAAGCCAGAAATAGTGGTGAGCACAGGCAACGATATTGTATCTATTGCTGCTATAAATGTAACACGCACCCAGGAGCCCGCATTTTACAAGAAAATACTTTCCGCAACCGAAATACTACAATATCAACAGGAACACAGCCTGTTAATATCCTTTGTAAATTATGTTTGGTTATTGTGGTCGATCAAAGAATCCGCTTATAAATATTTGCAAAGGCTTGATCCCGAAACGCTGTTTTCTCCAACTAAATTTATCGTAAATAATCTGGTTTCGCCTTTCAATTCGCTTCCCCAACCTTTTAGCGGTTTAGTTATAGAACAAAAAGGATTTGAGGAAGCGGTTGCTCATACCGCCCGGGTAACGCACGGAGATCATATCCTATATTCGAAGTCGGTCTTTTATTCCGATCTGGTGCATTCAGTAGTAAATAATAGTGAAAGTTTTGACGCTGTTAACTGGGGTATCAGAGCTATAGATAGTACCGACGACCAAAGTCAATCGGAAGCCGTCAGAGTTTTTTTACTAAATAAATTGAAAACTGTTTTTGCGGATAAGCAATTGCAGATAAGTAAAAACGAACATGGGGCTCCGGTAATATTGCATAGGCAAAAACAATTACCCGTGCCCATATCTTTTTCTCATCACGAACAGTTTGTTGCTTATTCATTCATAGCAAAATAACGTGCGTAATAAACCTCGTCAATATGCGGGTTATCAAGGGGAGTAAACTAACTCCGCCATTCGCTTCGCGCATCGCCCGCAAGCTAAGTCTCCAATAAATTAAATCAAATAGCCTTAGCCCTTACTACGAATAGTGAAAGTGTTTGGTATGATGGGCGAAGCCAGCGCCGCCGCCATTAACTTTGAAATAATATCGGTAACCGCCAACATTGGTGGCATGTGAGCTGCCAATGCTGTTCTTGTGATAGTGACTACTTGCGCCACAGGTCACCTCGTTCTGACTAATGAAAATCACCTCCGGCGATTTCCAGTTTTTTTTGGGGTTACTTTCTTCTGCTTTCATGATAATGCCCCATCGGGTAAATTAGCAAACATTATGTCGCGGTAATAGCTGTTATCGAGATTACCACAGTGGCTTCCCTGTTCATTATTTTAACACCAGTTGATCGATGTAGCTACAGCTTTACCTTTACTATCGCCGGTTTTTCCGCAGTGATAGATTCTAAAGCAGCGAATTAAGCTAAACCTGTGATTGTTTTGCATTGACCAGAAAGTTGTATAATACGACTTATTCCTCAATTGGGTTCTTTACTTTTTATACATTAGTTTTGTAGCACCAGTTAACTGACGTCGACGTAGAGCTAATGATTAAAAAATTGAGGTGGTATCAAAGTATCCTGGCTTTGATGTGTTTTTTTCAATGGGCCAACGCGGCCGATATCAAAAGTATAGGCGTTCCATATGTTCGCAACTATAGCAAATACGTTTATCAATCGGGCAACCAAAACTGGTCGCAAACAAAAGACGAAAACGGTGTCATGTATTTTGGTAACTCCGAAGGACTGTTATCTTTCGACGGACGTTACTGGCAGCAATATCACATGCCTAACCGGCTTATTGTACGGGCCGTAGCTTCAGACGGGCATGGTAAAATTTACACAGGCGCTTTTGGCGAAATTGGTTACTGGTCCGAAAATAAAACCGGGGTACTGGTATACCATTCACTTATTAAACTTATCCCCGCCAAATATGCATTGAACGAAGAGGTTTGGAAGATCTACATCGATAATAATCAGATCATTTTCCAAACTTTTGGTACCATCTATATTTACAAGAACGGAGGCATCTCCGTTATCAAATCTCCCAACCCATACCTGTTTTTGTTCAGGGCCAGCCACCGCTATTTTGTTGAGCAGATCAATGCAGGTTTATTTGAGTTGACCGATGGAAAGCTTGCTTTGATAAAGGGGAGCGAAGTTTTAAAAACGGGCATACTTACCATTTTACCTTTTGGTGCTAACCGCTTTCTCATCGGCACAGCTAAGAATGGCCTTTATATTTACGACGGTCAAAAAATATATCCGTTTAAAAACCAGGCCGATGATTTTCTGCGAAAATATCAGCTCAATAACGGTGTCTTTATCCCGGGCAAATATTACGCCTTCGGTACCATCTTAAACGGGGTTGTTATTATCGATACAGCCGGTAACATTGTTCAGCATATTAATAAGCTGAGCGGCCTTCAAAATAATACGGTGCTAAGCCTTTACCTCGATGACGAGCAAAATTTATGGGCAGGCTTAGATAACGGCATCGATTGTATTGAGATCAATTCTCCGTTATATTTCTATTTCGATAAAGGGGGCAAATTCGGTACCGTATATTCAAGCATCGTTAAAAACAACAAGATCTACCTGGGCACCAACCAGGGCCTCTTTTACAGCGAATGGTATCCAGAAAATAAAAACCAGTTACTGCAATCGTTCGATTTTAAACTCATCCCCGGCTCGCAGGGCCAGGTTTGGGACCTGTCGTTAATTGATAATAAACTGCTTTGCGGGCATAACGAGGGAACATATCAGGTTGATGATGACCGGATAACAAAAATATCGACGATCAACGGCGGCTGGATAATTAAAAAGCTCAACAATGATCATCTGATACAAGGCACCTATACCGGCCTGGTAATTTATAATAAGGATCAAAGAGGCGATTGGAGGTTCAGCCACAGGATTCAGGGTTTTGGGCAGCCATCGCGATATGTTGAGCCCGATAATAAACAGATCTGGGTAAGCCACGCTTATAAAGGGATTTATAAGATCGTGCTGAACGACAGTTTAACCAAAGCATCATTAGTAAAGTATTACGACAAAAACTCCGGATTGCCTGATAGCTATAACATTAATGTATTTAACCTTAACGGCAAAATCGTTTTCTCTTCCGATGAAGGTTTTTATGTTTACGACGATATAACCGACAGGTTTTACCCGTATCAGCAGTTAAATAAAAGCCTCGGGTCATTCGCCCAGTCGAATAAAATTATACCGGCGTTAAATAAAAAATTCTGGTTCATCAATCACGGCCGCGTGGCGATAGCCGATTTTTCAGTCGACGGAAAACTTCAATTGAATACAAACTGGTTAAGCCTGCTTAACGAGCGGATGGTGCAATCGTACGAAAACATCAGCCGTATAAATAACAAAATCTACCTCATTAGTGTAGATGATGGATTTGTAATATTTAATGATAACGATGTCTCCACACAGTCCAACGGGGTATTACCATCGGTATTGATCAGAAAGGTTGAAGATATTTCGGATAAGCCTGTCGCTATCAGTAATAATAACAAACAGGTTTTATCTATCCCATACAGTATCAATAGTATTCGCGTCACCTTTTCTTTGCCGTACTATGTGCAATCAAAAATCAGGTTTCAATACTTTTTGGAGGGTTATTCAACGCAATGGTCAAACTGGAGCCCGCAAACACAGCGCGAATTTGCTAACCTGCCCCAGGGTGGCTATATTTTTAAAGTTCGCGGCCAGATTGACGATACCCGGCAAACTGCTATTACCGAGTTGAAGTTTACTATTCTGCCCCCCTGGTATGCCAGTACCCTTGCTTTTTTACTTTATGGGGTATTATTGGTTGTGTTGTACTACCTTATACGCTACTATTACAGACGAAAACTGGCCAAGCATCAAAAGCATATCCACGATAAGCTGCAAAGTGAAAAGGAAGAAGCCCTTAAACAGGAAGCCATTGCTAACGAACAACTGATCGTAAAGATAAAAAATGAGCAGCTGCAGACCGATCTGGAAAGTAAAAGCCGCGAACTGGCTAATTCGGCCATGAATATTGTTTATAAAAACGAACTGCTGCAAAAACTGCGCACCGAAATTGTTGAACTTAAAGATGCTACCGGTAAAAAACTGGTGCCCGAGCAGCTCAAACATATTCAAAGAGTTATCGACGAAGGCATGACCGATGAGCGCGACTGGAACGTATTTGAAACCAGTTTTAACGGCGCCCATGAAAACTTTTTTAAGAAACTAAAAGCCGATCACCCCGATCTGGTACCCAACGATCTGAAGCTTTGTGCATACCTCAGGATGAATATGAGCAGCAAAGAAATTGCCTCGCTTTTAAACATTAGTTTGCGGGGAGTGGAAATCCGGCGCTACAGATTACGCAAAAAGCTCGATTTACCTCATGATAAAAATCTGTCGGAGTTTCTCTTAGAACTATAAACACTACATCATTACCTCTCATAGTCCGGGTATCAGCTGCCCTCTAAAATTTAAAGATGTAGTACCTTTAAACGGAGAAAAATTAATTTAAAAACCTCATATACAATCAATTGTAAATTGATAAAAATTTCTTTAAGCAAGTGTCTTTATAGCAAGTGTATTAATGTAGAGTGCGTTTTTTTGGCATTGCTCTTATAACTCCTCAACTTCGAATTGAATTTATAAACCAATTATATTCTTACTAATCTAAATTATTAACCATGAAGAGAATCTTTACTATCTCGGGGTTAGTGCTGATGTGTGTGTTTTTTGTTAACAGTGTTTTCGCACAAAACATTAAAGTAACAGGAAAGATAACCGACAGCGCAACCGGCGAAAGTTTACCCGGGGTGAGCGTTACTGTAAAAGGTACAACTACAGGTACTACAACAGGCCCTGACGGGGCTTATTCAATTTCCGTTTCACCCAATGCATCTATTACCTTTTCTTTTATAGGTTATCAGACTCAGACATTGGCCGTGGGTGGGAATACAACACTCAACGTTAAAATGCTCATTCAGAACAACGAGCTGCAACAGGTTGTGGTTGTAGGTTACGGTACACAACGTAAGGTTGATGTAACCGGATCTGTTACCACGGTTAAAGGCGACGAAATTGCCAAACAGTCTTCGCCAAACGCCATTAGCGGTTTACAGGGTAAGGTAGCCGGTGTTTCGGTTACCAACTCGGGCGGCCCTGGTTCATCGCCGCAGGTTACCATTCGTGGTACAGGTACTATCTACGGTAACACCAATGTGCTCTACGTAGTAGATGGTGTTTGGTATAACGATGTTAACTTTTTAAATCCCGCCGATGTTGACAACGTAAGTGTGTTAAAGGATGCATCGAGTACCGCAATTTATGGTATCCGTGCATCAAACGGCGTTATCATCATTACTACAAAACGCGGTAAAAAGGGCCAGGTATCTGTTAACTATAACGGATATGCCGGCTGGCAAACAGTAACTCACCCTGTACAAATGGCTAACGGTACCGAGTATGCAACACTTGTTAACGAGCTATCGGTAATCAATGGTGGCGCGGCCTTGTTTGCTAACCCGTCAAGTTTCGGTACCGGTACAAACTGGTACAACCAGATTTTGCACGATGCTTTTACCACCAATCACAACTTGTCGGTAAACGGCGGCACGGAAAAATCAGATTATAATATCTCATTTGGTGTGCTTGATCAGGATGGTAACGTTAAAACAAATAACTTTAAACGTTATACGCTGAGTGTTAACGATAACTACTCGCCGGTTAAAAATCTGGATTTCGGCATCAAAGTTAACGGGCAGTATAGCAGCTCTAAAGATATAGACGGCAATATCTTCCATCAACTGTATGGCGCTGGTCCGGTAGTTCCGGTTTATTACGCGGATGGTTCATACGGTGATCCGAACGATTTTAACTTAGGTGGCGGTAACAACTACAACCCCCAGGTTACACTCGATTATTTTAATCAGCATACCGAAACCTACCACTTTACAGGCAACGCTTATGCGCAGTTAACTTTCCTTAAACACTTTAAGTTTAAAACCTCCTTTGGTGGCGATTTTATTAACGGCCAAAGCACTGGCTATGTGCCGGTTTACAAAGCAACGCTTGGTCAGCAAAGTACCATCAGCAGCCTAACCCGCAGCAGGGGCGAAACCCGTAACTGGATCTCAGAAAATACGTTAAACTATGATAACGCATTTGGCGATCACAGGATCACGCTGTTAGCCGGCGAAACCGCCCAGCGGGAGCAGCTTTATGCCGTAAACCTAAGCGCGCAAAATGTACCCGCAGGTGCCGAAAACCAATACTTTTCGTTAGGTAATAATTTTAACATTACCGATGGTGGTAGTACCCTCAATACTTTTGTGTCCTATTTCGGCAGGGTTAACTATGCTTATAAAGATAAATACCTCATCAATGCTTCGCTGCGGTCTGATGGTGCTTCGCAGTTTTATGGTAACAACACCTATACCACATTACCTGCAGTTGGCGCAGGCTGGGTGATCAGCCAGGAAGATTTCATGAAAGATCAGCATGTTTTTGATATGCTGAAACTACGCGGAAGCTGGGGTAAAGTAGCAAACGCAGGCGTGCCGCGTAACTTAACCATCCCGGCAACCATCACTGCTCCGTATTTAACCGCAATTTTCGGTAATCCGGAAGCAACTTACCAGGGAACAAGCATTAACAGTATTGTTCCGCCTGCTATCACCATTGAGCGTTCGACCGGTACTGATATCGGTTTGGAAGGCTCGATGCTGAATAGCCGCTTATCATTCGAATTGGATGCCTACAACCGCGAAACCAATAATGCCGTATTTGGCATACCTGTTTTGGGTAACTTAGGTACCAGCGGCACGGTAATAGGAAATCAGGCCGATATCCGTAACCGCGGTTTAGAGGCTGTACTTACCTGGAAAGCGAGTATCAATAAAGATATCCAGTATTCTATCAGCGGTAACGTTGGTTACAATCAAAATACTGTACTATCGGTAATCAGCGGTAACACGCCTATCTACGCCGGTGGTAACGGTATTGCTAATGGAGCATTGGCTACCCGTACAATTGCCGGCGATCCTATCGGTTCATTTTATGGATATCAGGTTGCAGGTATATTCCAAACAACTACCGAAGTTGCCGCCTCGGCTCAAACCGGTGCAAAACCCGGCGATTTTAAATATGTCGATCAAAACCACGATGGTGTAATCGACGGCCGCGACCGGGTAAACCTCGGTGATCCTAACGCGAAGATCAACTATGGTATCAATGCTAATCTTACCGTTAAAAACTTTGATCTGACGATCGATCTACAAGGCGTAACCGGTGTAAGTGTTTACAATGCCAATACAGCTTACCGCTTTGGTAACGAAAACTTCACCAAAGATTTTTACGATAACCGCTGGCATGGTGCAGGTACCTCAAATACTTACCCATCCGTAAATGTTGGCGCAAATTCAAATGCCGCGCCGAACTCTTTCTATGTATCGAGTGGTTCGTACTTCAGGGTTCGCAATACGCAACTGGGTTACACCCTGCCATCGGCTTTGCTAAGCAAATTAAAAGTTAAAAAATTAAGGGTTTATGCTAACGCGCAAAACGCCATCAATGTATTCGGTTATAAAGGCTTTACCCCCGAAATTGGTGGCTCACCAACAAACGCGGGAATCGACAACAATGTGTACCCGTTATATGCAACTTACAATTTTGGTGTAAACGTTACTTTTTAATATAACCAGTTATGAAAAATATAAAGAACAAACTGTATATAACATTGGGCTTAGGCTTGCTAACAACGGCTGTTGTGATGCAAAGCTGTAAAAAGAGCTTTTTAAATGTACCGCAACAAGCACAAACGCCGGTGGCCCAGTTTTGGCAAAATGCAGGTGATGCACAAAAAGCGGTTAGCGCGATGTATGCCAATCTGCACGAGTGGACAAATATTGCTTTTGCGCCGATAGCGGTAGAGAGCATGGGTTCTGATGATGCCGAAAAGGGCAGTACCACCAACGATGCCGCGTTTATGAACGACTTTGATAATTTCACGGCTACCGCGTCCGAAGGTCAGCTATCCGACTTTTGGAAAGGTGAATATCAAACCATCAACTTTGCCAATCAAAATTTAGATAACATACCGGGCATCAACATGGATGCCAATTTAAAAGCAAGGTACCTGGCCGAAAGTAAATTTATACGTGCCTATGCTTATTTTAGATTGGTAAGGGCTTTTGGCGATGTACCCTTACGTTTACATTTACCAAAAGATGCCAGCGAGTATAACATACCGCGTACGCCAAAAGCACAGGTTTGGGCAGCTATTGAGGCCGATCTAACCGATGCCGCTGCAGTATTACCACAATCTTATCCGGCTACTGATGTCGGCAGGGTAACCAAAGGCGCTGCCCTGGCTCTGCATGCAAAGGTAGCCATGTATCAGCAAAAATGGGCCGATGTTTTAACCTACACCAATCAGGTGATGGGCTTAGGCTACAGCCTGTTCCCTAATTTCGAAAAGCTGTTCCGTACAGAAAACGAAAACAACTCTGAGTCGATTTTTGAAATACAAAATGCGTTGATCCCGGGTAACTCTGCCGCATCAAACTCGCAGTACTCGCAGGTACAAGGTGTACGTGGCGTTACCGGCGGTGGCTGGGGCTTTAACGTACCTACACAGGACTTGGTGAATGAATTTGAGACAGGCGATCCGCGTAAAACAGGAACGATCATTTTCAGAGGCACCACCACAGCCGAAGGCGATCCTATCGCGGCTGTTGGTGATAACCCGATGTACAACTATAAATCTTATGTGCCCTTTGGCCAGTATGTATCTGGTTTTAACGAAGGCTGTCAGCAAAATGTAAGGGTGATACGTTATGCGGATGTTTTATTGATGAACGCTGAAGCCGCAAACGAGTTGGGCCAAACACCTCAGGCTTTAAGTTCACTCGAATTGGTAAGGGCACGTGCCCGCGCCGGTAACAATGCCATCCTGCCAAAGGTAACAACAACTGTACAGGGAACGTTGCGCACAGCTATCTGGCACGAACGCCGTGTAGAGCTGGCAATGGAGTTTGACCGCTACTTCGATGTAATCCGCCAGGGCCGTGCAGCTACTGTTTTTGGCCCTAAAGGCTGGAAAGCTAACAAAAACGAAGTTTGGCCGATCCCTCAAACAGAGATAGACCTGAGTGCAGGTGTGATAACTCAAAATCCTGGTTATTAATTAAAAAAGAAACAGCAATGAAAAAATTAAATATATTGATGATAGCGGCCATCACCGGATGTATTGGCTTATCATCATGCCAGAAAAAATTTGATCCGTCAACCTATGCGCCGCCTTTAAGCATTAATGGTTTTACCAACTCAAACGATGTGAGTAAGGGGAACCTGATTGCCTACTGGTCGTTTAACGGAACATTGACCGACAGTATATCCAACACTGTCGGCGTAGGTACCGGTACCAGTTTTACGGCTGGAGTAAAAGGTTCGTCGTTATTGGCGACAGGAAGCTCATACGTGGTAAGCAACGTGCCAACAGCCTTGCAAAATCTAAGCAGCTTTACCCTAACATCGTGGGTATACATGCCGCAAAACACAACTGGCATAGCCGGGATTGTTGATATTGCTAACCCAAACTCATTTTGGGGCAACTTCGATCTGTTTTTCGAGAACGGCAGCACACCAACCAACGGATTGCTTAAACTACACGTTAACAACAACGGCACCGACCTTTTTTACGGAACTTATAACGTAGCCAGCCCCTGGAATAAATGGACAAACATTGCAGTGAGCTTTGATCTGGCCAGTTCTACACTTAAGTTTTATGTTAACGGCTCGGTAATTGGTACTGCAACAGGTGCTGGCCCCATCAAGTTTCAAAACGCTGCCAAAATGGTGTTCGGTACGGTACAGTTTCAAACTACCCCAAGCCTTACATCGGCTACCGGCTCACAACCGTGGGCAAGTTACGTAAACGGTCAGATCGACGAGGTGCGTTTTTATAACAAAGCCTTGAGCGACGCAGAGATCGGCACCATTGTAAAGCTCGAAAACAGAGGCAAATAATTAAAGTAATACACAGATTGCCTGCCACAAGCGGGCAATCTTTTCTACAACAAATGTGTTAGTATAACGGGGTGATGAATATGGGCAGGATCAAAACAGTTTTATTGTTATTCATAGTAACCGGATTTTTTGCCTGTTCAAAAAGTTCGTCTGCCCCCGATCCCGGTCCAGGTGTTACGCCTCCTGCAACTTTTAGCTTTAACGCCTTAAAGGTTAACGGTGCTTTTAGTGGGTATAGTTACACTAATGTCAACACTACCCCGGTTATTAAATTTTCATTCTCAGATGCCGTAAACCGTTCATCGGTAGCCGGCAGCATTACGTTTAAAGATCCGTTCGGCGTCGCGGTGAGTTATAACGCAACTTATGAAGACAATGATCTTACCGTCGTGATCAAGCCCGTACAGGCCTTGCAAAATCTTTCAAAGTATGCGGTATCGGTTACCACCGATCTCAAATCGGCTGCTAATGCGAGCTTGCAATCCGGAGTAAATTTACAATTGACAACTACCATCGATTCGACCAATAAGTTTCCGGTTGTCACCGATGACCAGTTGATGGATATCGTACAAAAGCAAACCTTTAAATACTTCTGGGATTTCGGTCACCCTGTAAGCGGCCTCGCCCGCGAGCGTAATTCATCGGGCGATATCGTTACCAGCGGAGGTTCCGGCTTTGGTATCATGGCTATCGTAACCGCGGTAAACAGGCAATTTATTACCCGTGCAGATGGTTTGGTACGCATGCAAAAGATAGTTGGCTTTTTAAAAAATACCGCCCAAAAATTTCATGGCACTTTTCCGCACTGGCTCAATGGTACTACGGGTGCTGTGGTTCCTTTTAGCGCACAGGATAATGGCGCCGATCTGGTGGAAACATCATACCTGATGGAAGGATTGCTAACAGCAAGGCAATATTTTAATGGTACAGGTACTGATGAAACCGCCTTACGTGCCGATATCAACACCCTTTACAATAATGTGGAGTGGGATTGGTTCAGGCAGGGTAATCAAAATGTACTGTACTGGCATTGGAGCCCCGATCAGGGCTGGGCTATCAATATGCCTATCCGCGGCTGGAACGAAGCCTTAATGCCTTACGTTTTAGGTGCATCGTCAACCACGCACCCTATCCCAAAAATTGTTTATGATAATGGCTGGGCAAACAACGGATCAATGAAAAACGGCAATTCCTATTTAGGTGTTCAGTTACCTTTGGGGCCGGCATACGGTGGGCCGTTGTTTTTTGAGCACTATTCGTTAATGGCTATCAATCCTAAAGGTCTAACCGATGCCTACGCCAATTACGAAACACAAACTAAAAATCACACCTTAATTAACTATAACTACTGTGTCAATAATCCAAAATCGTATTTTGGATACAGCAGCAACTGCTGGGGATTTACCGCCAGCGACATTTCTGGCGGTTACACCGCCAGTTCGCCGACTAATGACGTTGGGGTAATTGCACCAACAGCGGCCATATCGTCAATAGCTTACACACCTGCCGAATCTTTACAGGCGCTCAGGTTCTTCTATTATAAGCTGGGCGATAAAACCTGGGGGCAATATGGCTTTTACGATGCTTTTAATTTAAACGACACCTGGTTTGCCAACTCGTATTTGGCGATAGACCAGGGGCCAATAATTGTCATGATTGAAAATTACCGGAGCGGCCTGATCTGGAATTTATTTATGAGCTGCCCCGAAATTAAAACCGGGATGAAAAGCTTAGGCTTTGCCGGTCCAAACTTATAACGCTTCACTATATTGTTAATGAAAAATACGCTTGTCATTATATTCTTTCTCACCATTTGCCACTTAGCTGTCGGTCAAAATAAAACTGTCACAAACAATGGCATAAAACCCGTTGGTGTCATCAAGGGCCTTTCGGATAGTGCTTTGCTCGATGTGGTTCAGCGCCAAACATTTAGATACTTTTGGGATTTTGCCCACCCGGTAAGCGGGCTTGCCCGCGAACGTAGCAACGTAGCCTATAACTACGGGCACGAAGTTGTTACCACGGGCGGATCCGGGTTTGGTATTATGGCGATGATCGTTGCTGTTAACCGCCATTGGATCACCCGCGAACAAGGGCTGGACAGGATGTTAAAGATCGTTAACTTTTTGTCCAAAGCAAGTTCCTTCCACGGCGTATTCCCGCATTGGCTCGATGGAGCCACGGGGAAAGTCATTCCATTCAGCCGTAAGGATGATGGTGCTGATCTGGTGGAAACATCTTACTTTTTTCAGGGATTGCTATGCGCCAGGCAATATTATAACGGAAATGATCGCAAAGAACGGGAACTGCGTAACAAAATAAACGGCCTTTGGGACGATATCGAATGGAGCTGGCAAACCAATGGCGGTAAAGATGTGCTGTACTGGCACTGGTCGCCAAATAACGGCTGGAGCATGAATTTTCCCATCCATGGGTTTAATGAATGCCTGATCACCTACATACTTGCTGCATCCGGCGAGCGCTACCCGGTATCTGCCGATGTTTACCACAAAGGCTGGGCAAAAAGCAACTTTTTTGAGAATGGAAAAACCTATTATGGTTATAAACTGCCTTTAGGCTTCGATTATGGCGGCCCGTTATTCTTTTCTCAATATTCGTTTTTAGGTTTAGATCCACATGGGTTGAAAGATCGTTATGCCGACTATTGGGAACAAAATAAAAATCACACCCTCATTAACCACGCTTACTGTGTAGCTAATCCAAAAAAATTTAAAGGTTATGGCGAAAACTGCTGGGGCCTCACCGCCAGCGACAACTTTGCAGGCTATAATGCGCATTCTCCAACGAATGATTTGGGTGTGATATCGCCTACTGCGGCCTTATCGGCTTTCCCGTACACGCCCAAGTATTCTATGCTGGCACTGCGCCATTTTTATTACGATCTGGGCTATAAGATCTGGGGCGAATACGGCTTTACCGATGCCTTTAGCGAATCGCATAACTGGTACGGCAAATCGTATCTGGCCATTGATCAGGGGCCAATTGTGGTCATGATAGAGAACTATCGAACAGGTTTGCTATGGAAGTTATTTATGAGTTGCCCCGAGATTAAATTCGGATTGAAAAAACTTGATTTTACAAGCGCTGCCATTAATTGATGATGAAGTTAAAATATCTTATTGTCTTGATCATAATGCCGGTGTTGATAGGCGGGGTTGGCTACGCGCAGCAAAAGCAACGTACCTATTGCAATCCCATCAATATTGATTATGGGTATACACCCATACCTAATTTTGCCGAACAAGGTAAACACCGCGCCACTGCCGACCCGGTGATCACGCTTTATAAAGGCGACTACTATTTGTTCTCTACCAATCAAATGGGCTATTGGTGGAGCAGCGATCTATACCACTGGAACTTTGTTCACCGGTCATTTTTAAGACCCGAGCATAAAGTTTACGATGACCTTTGCGCACCGGCTGTTTGGGTGCAGGGCGATACGCTGATGGTCTTCGGTTCTACTTACTCAGCTAATTTCCCGATTTGGATGAGCACCAACCCCAAGGCTAACGACTGGAAGGAAGCCATCCACAATTTTGAACCGGGCGGCTGGGATCCGGATTTTTTCAGGGATGATGATGGCCGGCTCTATCTATACAACGGCAGCAGCAACCGATACCCTTTATACGGTGCCGAGATCAACCCCAAAACCTTTCAAATGATCGGCGCGCGTAAAGAAACCTACCTGCTCGAACCTTACAAATATGGCTGGCAGCGCTTCGGCGAATACCAGGACGATATCTTTCTCGATCCCTTTATCGAAGGATCGTGGATGACCAAACACAACGGCAAATACTACCTGCAATATGGTGCTCCCGGTACCGAGTTTAGCGGTTATGCCGACGGTGTGGTTGTTGGTGAGAGTCCGCTCGGTCCGTTTGTACCGCAATCAATGCCGTTTAGCTATAAACCCGGCGGCTTTGTACGTGGGGCAGGGCATGGCGCTACTTTTCAGGATACCTGGTCTAACTACTGGCATGTATCAACTATTGGCATATCCATAAAAAATAACTTCGAGCGCCGCATTGGTGTCTGGCCCGCAGGTTTTGACAAGGACGGAGTACTATATTGCAATACCGCATTTGGCGATTACCCCACCTATCTGCCTGATGGCAAAGCTGAACACATCGACGGGGCTTTTACCGGTTGGATGCTGCTCAACTACAACAAGCCCGTACAGGTATCATCAACCTTAGGCAGTTATGCAGCCAACAATGCGGTAGATGAAGACATTAAAACCTATTGGAGCGCAGCAACGGGTAATCCCGGCGAGTGGATAACAACCGACCTGGGCAATAGCAGTACCGTAAATGCTGTGCAGATCAACTATGCCGATCAGGACGCCGAATTTTTGGGTAAATCGCAAAATGTTTACCACCAATACACGCTCCTCTATTCAACCGATAATAAAAACTGGAAGGTATTGGTAGACAAAAGCGCCAATAAAACCGATGTCCCCCACGATTATATCGAATTGCCTTCGGCCGTAACCGCGAGATACATAAAACTGTTAAATTTACATATGCCTACCGGCAAGTTTGCCATTAGCGGCTTGCGCGTTTTTGGCAATGGCAACGGAGTTAAACCTGATACCGTTAAGAATTTTATAGTACTGCGAACCGAAAAAGATAAACGAAGCGCCTGGATAAAATGGCAGCTGGCTAACGATGCTTATGCCTATAACATTTATACAGGCACTTCGCCCGATAAACTATACAACTGTATTATGGTGCATAACACCAACCAGTACTTTTTTAAAGCGATGGATAAAGACCTGCCGTTTTATTTCCAGATAGAGGCGATAAACGAAAACGGGGGCTCCAAACGAACTAAAACAATTAAGGTCGATTAATAAAAATTTTCTAAAAACGATAAACGGAAATACTACTATAATGAAACAATTAAAGCCGCTCATCCTATTTGTACTGCTCATAATAAATTCGGTTAGCTTCGCGCAAAATAGCCGGACCGCCAAAATGGATGCTTATATCAAGGCATTGATGGCTAAAATGACCCTCGACGAAAAAATCGGCCAGCTCAACCTGCCTTCGATCGGGTTTGATATTACCGGGCCGATTTTAAGCCAGGGTGTAGAAGGTAAAATTGAAAAAGGTCAGGTTGGCGGCGTGTTTAATACCTACACGCCCGATGCGGTGCGTAAACTGCAGGACATCGCGGTAAAAAAATCACGCCTAAAAATTCCGTTATTGTTTGGTTATGATGTGATCCACGGTCATCGTACTATTTTCCCTATACCGCTTGGTTTGTCAGCCAGTTGGGATATCCCTGTGATCGAAAAAACTGCGCGCGCTGCCGCGAACGAAGCTACTGCCGATGGCTTAAACTGGGTGTTTTCGCCCATGGTTGATATTGCCCGCGACCCACGTTGGGGGAGGGTATCCGAAGGTGCCGGTGAAGATACCTGGCTCGGATCGCAGATCGCCAGGGCAATGGTGCATGGTTACCAGGGCACCGATCTTAACAAAAACAATACGGTGCTAGCCTGTGTAAAGCACTTCGCGCTATACGGCGCTATCGAGGCCGGCCGCGATTACAATGTGGTGGATATGAGCGAGCGAAAAATGTTCGAGATCTATTTACCACCTTACAAAGCTGCTTTCGACGCAGGGGCGGGTAGTGCGATGAGTTCTTTTAACGAAATTAATGGCGTCCCGGCATCCGGCAATAAGTGGTTACTCACCGATCTGCTCCGTAAGCAATGGGGCTTTAAAGGTATGGTTGCCACCGATTATACTGCCATAATGGAACTGATGAAACATGGCGTAGGCGATGAGCCGCAGGTAGCCGCGCTGGCACTAAAAGCCGGTGTTGATATGGATATGGTGAGCGAGATTTACCTGGCGCAATTAAAAAAATTGGTGCAAACCAAAAAGCTCGATGTGTTCTATGTCGATCAGGCTTGCCGACGTGTGTTAGAGGCGAAGTATAAATTGGGGTTATTTACCGACCCATATAATCGTATCACCAATACCCGCAGCGCCGAAATGATGAGCGCAGATAAAATGGCACTCGCGCAGTCGGCAGCCGAAAAGAGTATGGTATTGCTTAAAAATCAGCACAATGTTCTGCCGTTAAAAAGCAATGCTAAAATAGCCTTTATTGGCCCCTTGGTTAAAGATCAGCGCAATTTGATCGGCAACTGGAGTGGCGCGGGCGACTGGAAACGAGCGGTAAGTTTTTGGGATGCCGCCCAGGCTCAATATCCTAACAACAAATTTTTGTACGCCAAAGGATGCAACTTGCTCGATGATACCGCGATGATTGCCAAGCTCAACTTAAATGGCGCCGATATATTTCCAGACGTTAAATCTCCCGCAAAGCTGATAGATGAAGCCGTGTCTGTAGCAAAAGATGCTGATGTTGTATTAGCTTTTGTTGGCGAATCATTTATGATGACCGGCGAAGCATCCAGCCGTAGTGATATCTCCCTGCCAGAAAATCAAAAAGCGTTGTTAAGAGCCTTGAAAGCTACAGGTAAACCCATTGTTTTGGTGCTGATGAATGGCAGGCCTTTAACCCTAACCTGGGAAAGCGAAAACATGGACGCCATACTCGAAACCTGGTACGCAGGCACACGCGCTGGTAACGCTATTGCCGATGTGCTTTTCGGCAAATATAACCCATCGGGCAAATTAACCATGACTTTCCCGCGTAACGTGGGGCAGATACCTATTTATTACAACGCCAAAAACACCGGTCGCCCATTCGATGAAAAAGAAAAGTACACATCTAAATACCTCGATGTGCCTAACACGCCACTATATCCGTTTGGGTATGGTTTGAGCTATACCTCGTTCAGCTACAGCCCTATCAGTCTGAGCAAAACTAATATGGCCATTACCGATCAACTGCACGCCACCGTCACCATTACCAATACGGGTAATTACGAAGGCGAAGAAACAGCGCAACTATATACCCGGCAGATGATCGGTTCGGTGACCCGGCCGGTTAAGGAGCTTAAAGGCTTTCAAAAAGTGTTTTTAAAACCAGGTGAATCAAAAACCATAACCTTTACTTTAACAGCTAACGACCTCAAGTTTTACGATATCAATATGAAATACACCAACGAAACCGGTCAGTACAAAGTATTTATCGGCACAAACTCGCAGGATGTGAAGGAAGCCGACTTTAAATTAGGATTATAAAAACACCGGAGAGGAAAGATAAAACAAGCAGGCAATGCGTATTAAATAGCTGAGCAAATTTACTCAGCTATTTTTTGCCAACAAGTTGATTTGCCCGTCTATTTTTTGAGCAGGATCAGGATCAGTACGATAAAGATCAGCACCATGATCCAAAGGAATATTCTAAGGTAAAGTTGTACCCTTGTGCAGCATTCGTTTGAACCCGTACCGCCTCCTGTAACACCCGGAGTTGTGACAGGTACAAGCGGCTCATTGCCCTGTACATATTTTGACCGTACAAGTTCACGTTTTACCTGTTTGCCATCGCGGGCCGTAGCCGTGGACGAAAATGTAAATGAATATGTCCCGGCCATGGTGGTGTACGGATAGTTGAAGCCGTAGGTCCCGTCGTTTGACTGGTCGTCAAGATGGTTCCCGTCATCATAAAGAGTATGGTAGGTTACTGTTCCATCGGGTTTAATGGCTGTAATATTTATTGTTCCGCCGGTAACAGGTAACCCGTATTCACTCAGCATCCCGGTTAATAAAATAGGTTCGCCTACGTTTACAATACCGGGTGTTACAAACGCTATCATGCTAAAGTTTGAGCTAACACCTAATGCGATTCCGTATAGTATAGGGTCGCCACTTACTTTACATGTAGTTGGCTGAAAGCCCGGGCCGAATTGTTCTGCATCAAAGCTCCCTTGCCATGCGGCGAAATTGCCAATTTTCTGATTAAATGACGGAGTTCCGTATCGGCAGGCTCTCCCATCGTGTTTTACCTGCACTTTCCAGGTGCCTGCATATCTTTGAGGTTCGCCTTGTGGCATAATAACCTCAATAAACCTTGCAGTTGGACTTATGCCCGGCCTCACCTGGTACCCGGCAGGGATGGTCAGCATATCTATCATCTCGCCCGATGGTGACGTAATAAAGAAAGGTATCCGGATGTCATCCTTATCATAAATAACTACCATCGCCGATTTATCGCCATTCAAAACTTCAAATTCAAAATATTGCGTTTCACCCGGGTTAATTTCAAATACAGGATCGGATATGGTTGCATAATTTACCGCCTCCATATACACCTGGGTAAAATGCTTTTCGAGCGAAAAATAATCGGCGCCGCTAAATTCCCTGGCCTGCAAAAAAGTGCCCCCCGTTGAAGTAGCCAGTTGACCCAGCCGGCCAGTATCAATATCATCGCCTATGCCTATCGCGTATATTTTCTTATCGGTAGGTATCGGTAAAGCAGTAGTCCCATTACCACCCAATAAACTATAAGTTATACCATCACCGGGATTTAGGTACGATGTATTGTCGATGCCATCGGTCATTACCAGCACTATTTTATTCAGGGGGCTTATCGGTGTTGCCCGTGGATGGGTATCTGCATCGTTCTCGGCCACCAGCACGCCGCCTGCAATGCACGTAAAACCCGATGGTGAAAAATTGGCCGCGTTAATTGTACCGGCCAGTGCGGTCTGGTTAGCGGTTGTTATGTCGGTAATACTGCTTACAACCTCGGGCACATCGTTAAACTTTACCAGTCCCACCCTGTCGCCCACATCGGGCCGCGATAGTTGTACGAATAATTTGGCAGCGTCGCGGGCGGTTTCAATTTTAGTGCGTGAACCAGATGAGTCGCTCATACTCCCCGAGTGATCGATTACCAATTCGGCATCAACGGCGACCGGGCTGGTGATAGCGGCAGTAAGGCTGATTGAAAAAACAGGCGGGGTACCTGGTGTGGTATCGTTATGGCCAAAAATTTCAAGGTTGGCGTTAACCGTACCGGGCACATCATTGGCAAAAAAAGTTACACCAAAAATAAATTCACCGGACCCTGTTGCCAGGCTCCCGCATGCTGTAACCGGGTTAATGGAAATTGATGCCGGGAAAACCGTAAACGGTGATGTTACCGGGGTTGTATTATCCTGTAATAAACCATACAGTGCCGCGGCAGCTACTGAAGCGGGGTTTGCTGGAGCGGCCGGAACAATACGGGCGTTAAAAATCAAAGCGGCATCACCTGTGTTTTGCACTCTAAACATCCTTACCGTACGAAAGCCCCGTTGAACTGATCCCAGATCGATAGGGCCGGTGTTAGGTAAATGTATTACTGCGTTAGCTACACAACCAGAGCCCACTAACGAAACCGTGTGTGGGCTACCTGTTGCGTTACTGGTAAAGGTAAAAGTGCGCGGATCGCTTCCTTCGGCTGTCGGAGTATAGGTAATTGCAAGCGTTGTTGATGAACCAGTATGAATTACCACACTGCCGGGACTTGTCCATTGATAAGGCGATCCGGCTGTAGGCGGAGGTATGGTGACTGTTACGTCTGCTTCGCCATTGTTAGTTATGGTTAAATTTCTTGAAGCAGTGCTACCGAGGGGTACATTGCCAAAATTAAGCGGCGTATTATAGGTTAAGGTGATATGTGGCACCCGCGCGTGGCCAGTACAGTGAATTACCGTATCGCCTTGTTGCGGTACGGGGTTAATGGCGATAGTTTCGGTAAATGTGCCGATAACGCCAGGGTTAAATAATACATCGATATGGAAATTATCGCCGGGCTGTAAAACTACCGGCAAGGGTTTTGAGTTACTGCCTGTAACAAAGCTATAATGTGCGGCATTGGTAAATCCGCTTACCGTCATACAGTTATTCCCGGTATTGCTGATGGTTACCTGCCTTGTGGAAGATGCGAGCGCAGGGTTTACCCCTGCGCCGATCACTGCATCCGGGAAACTTAACGTTGAAGGGCTAACCGAGCTATGACCCAAAGGTAAAGGTGCGGAAGCTAATACCGTGGTACCACCCAATAATTGTATTTGTGTGGTGGTAATGTTTCCACTTAACTGTGGGATAGCGGAGTGAGTGCCTGCTGATAGCAATACGGCAGCGGTATCGGCTTTAAGAAACTGAAGATTGTTAAACTGGTTAGGGGTAAAATCATCCGGCGATCCAATCAGGATAATACTTCCATCGCCCATGCAAAAATCGATAAAAGGTAATGGGACAGAAGACGGTTCACTTATAAAAATAACCGGTGACGATACGGTAACACTTGCCCCCGTGGTATTTACCAATACTACAGTGCGTTGCAATGATCCTACACCGCCTTCTATCGATAAAACTGCTACAAAAGTCTGTGTGGTACCCCATTGCATATACTTTAACGTTCCTCCATTCGACGGCAAAGGAAAAAATTGACTACTTCCACCTTTCGAGACAGTGAGGCCGGGTGAAGGCGACGCTGTATTAAGATTTACCTGGATAGATACACCATTTGCGGTGTTGATACTGGTGTTTTGCCATTGCTGATGCAAAGTACTGTTGTCGAAAGGACCCAGCCCACAGTTAGAACATGACATAATTTTAAGTTTTGCTTACCTACTCTTTGATCGGGTTTTCGGCTTTTCCCGTAGTAATGAGATAATCTTAGGAGACTTATAAATCTTATTGTTCAGTTCACTTCAACGCTATGGGGAAACACGTTTAACGCTATGTCTATTTTCTGTATATACTTATATGGGGAATAGAAGCTTTTTTATGTTGGCGTATTTAATATATTATTAATAACATATTAATGATCTAATGTCGGATTGATATTTATAGATATCAACCGTTAAAACACGGTATATTTTTGTTAAAACACTGTTTTGTGTTCTTTTACGAGATATTCATACTTTTCATAACATAAGCACCAATAATATGTAGATATGTTATATATGGGCATGATTTACTTATTATTACTTTAAAAGTTAGCCGGGGAGTATTGATATACTAGTGATGTATTCATATAATCTTTCTGGCAATTTCAGAAACAGGGAATTTCGATAGTGATTGCCATTTTCAAAACTTTTGCGATCAAGATGCAAACAGGGGCGAGGCGGATGAAGAATTGTCGGAGGATGCTACTCTAATTATACGGCTCCTTTATAGTTTATAATAAACCGGGCCAGCTGCTCCGTTTCGGTAACAGTTAATACTTGCCCGTCGTATATCCAGTAGCCTTGGGCATCAAATAATATCCTGCCAAGGTAGTTTTCCTCGTAAGCGGTAAACAGGTTATAGCTTATCGGCCGTCCGTCTTTATCAATCTCATCCGGCACAACACGCACTATCTCGTCGGCGCTTTTACCCCGCTTTATCCAGGCCTTGGCTTCCGTGGTCATCGTCATTTTGAATATCTCCAATAATTTTTTTCAAAGATAAGTAAATTGCTAATATTTTTAGCATTACTTTTGTAGTCCAACATTTTTTTGATTGATTACATGCCGGGAACAAAAGCCGATATCATTACACAGCTCCGCAAAAATATTTTGCAGTGGGAAGGTTATAAACCTCCGGCAGCCGGTACGCAGGGTTTGGTTGGCCTGGACCCTGTAGAAAAGGTTTTTCCTAACGGCGTGTTCCCGGTAGGTTCGGTTCACGAAGTGGTTTGCGCTAATACCGGCCAGGTGGCCGCGGCGGGTGGGTTTATCTCGGGCCTGTTATCGGTACTGGCACGCAATGGCGGCGTTTGTTTATGGATAGGATTGTCGCAAACGGTATTTGCCCCTGCTTTAAAAGCTTTTGGTAATGAGCCTCACAAGGTGATCTTTTTGAATTTATTGCGCGATAAGGAAGTGCTATGGGTAATGGAAGAAGCCCTGAAGTGTACGGGGCTGGCAGCCGTGGTTGGTGAGGTAAGCGGGCTCGATTTTAAGCAATCCAGACGACTGCAACTGGCTGTGGAGCAAAGCCATGTCACCGGTTTTATTTTACGGAATGCGTCAAAAAAACTGAGCCCCACGGCTTGCGCGGCCCGCTGGCAGATTAAACCCTTGCCCAGCGCGCCTGTAGATGGCCTGCCGGGCCTGGGCTTTCCGCGCTGGCAGGTAAACCTGCTCAAAGTGCGCAACGGGCAAACCGGTAAATGGACGATTGAATGGGATGATGGAAAGTTTATTACAGTTACCGAAACTGCGATTGTAGAAAGAAGTTTGAATTATGGCTAAACGATATATGGCTATCTGGTTCCGGCACTTGGTTACCGATTGGCTGATGCTGCGTAAACCCGCTTTACGCGAACAGCCCTTTGTATGTGTAATGCCCGAACGCAACCGCATTGTGGTAACGGCGGCCAACTATCTGGCAGAAGCCGAAGGGGTTTTTGTAGGGATGGCAGCGGCCGACGCGAAGGCTTTGTGCATAGGTTTACAGGTGATGGATACCATACCCAATAAAGAAGCAAAACTGCTGCGCCAAATGGGCCTTTGGTGTATCCGCTATACGCCGTTGGTTTCGGTCGACCTGCCCGACGGCTTGCTCCTCGATATTTCAGGGTGCGATCATTTATGGGGTGGCGAACGGGGCTATCTTAAGGAGATCGTGCTCAAACTACGGGCTCTGGGCTATGAT
>Ga0209026_1000613_pt1 | contig 22864 bp, 11 predicted proteins | sample AraplaCL_Col_mCL_FD_184262 | JGI IMG/M metagenome (GOLD analysis project Ga0209026, IMG submission 184262) | Arabidopsis root microbial communities from the University of North Carolina, USA - plate scrape CL_Col_mCL (SPAdes) (version 2) | ecosystem: Host-associated > Plants > Roots >... | reverse complement strand
CCTGTGCCGCGCCAAGCCGGCCAACATTGGGCAGAATAACTATGTTTTCCTTGTTAAAGCCAAGGTCTTTGGTCTGACTGTAAACCAGTTGTTTATAAACCACTATGGTACAAATAACCAACACCGTTGATACCCAAAACTGGAATACCACCAAACCATTACGCACAAACCCTGTACCCTTGCCTTTAAATAAATTGCTTCCTTTTAAAATATTTATCGGGTTAAACGATGTGAGAAAGAACGCCGGGTAACTACCCGCAAACACGCCCGTAAATAAGGCAAACAGCAAGATACCTAAAAGGGTTTGTACATTGAACAGGGTGCCGGCGGTAAGTGCCCGATTGGATATTTGATTAAAAGCAGGCAACACCAAAACCACTATGGCAATTGCAATAAGCACAGCCAGCACACTATATAAAACAGCCTCGGTAATAAACTGCTTAACCAGCTGCACCCTTAACGATCCCAATACTTTGCGGACACCTACCTCTTTGCCCCGTTTCGTTGATTGCGCGGTTGACAGGTTCATGAAATTAACACAGGCCAGCAGCATAATAAATAGTCCAATGGCCGCAAAAATGTATACGTATTTGATATCGCTTTGCTCGAAGTAACGGGTACCAATATTTGCCGAATATAAGTGCAGGTCAGCTATTGGTTGTAACTTCAAATCCCAGCGGCCGCCCTTTCTTTTAAATTCATCATACGGTTGGCCCAAACGTTTAAAAGCGCTGGCTGCCTCTATGGCCACCATTGCCGGAAATTTGCTTTCGAGTTTAGCTATGCTTGCCTGATCGGCAGGGACGTTTGGTTTCAGCTTAACGTAAGTGCCCATCTGCAACCACACCCAGCTCCAGTTAAAATGCGCTATCGGGCGGAAGCTTGCGCTGTTGCGCAGCATATCAAATTGTAACGATGACTGCTGTGGGATATCCTTCAATACGGCGGTGATAACAAAGGGTGTTTGCTCCTCATCAAACACCAAAGTTTTGCCTATCGGTGATTCATCGCCAAAATATTTTTTAGCCGCCTTTTGTGTTAATACGATCGAGTTAACATCGCTAAAGCAGGTGGCTGCGTTGCCTGCTATTATGGGGTAGTTAAAGAACTTTAAAAAGTTCGAATCCACAACCAGCAGGTTCCGCTCGGTGAGCGATTTTTTCTGGCCGTTGTTTTCGTAATGTATAATTTCATCACCCGGCTGCAATATGCGCGTATAGCTTTCAATTTCCGAGAAATTCTTCATCAGCGCGGCTCCGGCCGGCGGTGGGGTATGCCCGATAACGGCCTCATCGTTACCCATTTTGGTATCCAGGTTTACACGGTATATCCGGTTGGCATCGTTAAAAAAACGATCATAGCCCAACTCATTCTTGATGTACAAACCAATAAGCAGCACACAGGCAAAACCAATGGCTAAACCGCTCACATTGATCAGGCTGATCACCTTGTTACGAACAAGGTTACGCCAGGCTATTTTGATGTAGTTTCGAAACATCGTTTTTCAATTTAGTCCGGAAGACGGAAAGTCCGCAAGTCCGTAAGTTTTATGTGTTATTAATCAACTATCCAACATGATCTTGTTCAAAATGTCTTTCTTTCGGACTTTCCGGCTAAAGGCTTCCGGACTACTCCGATCTCAAACTCTTAACCGGGTTAGCCAACGCCGCACTGATGGCCTGGAAACTGATGGTTAGCAGCGTGATCACTATCGCCACTATCGATGAGGCCACAAATACCACCGGGCCTATACTGATCCGGTAATCGTATTTCTGCAGCCAATCGTGCAAAAAGTAAAACGCTATGGGCGATGCGATCAGGCAGCTAATGCCCACCAAAATCACAAAATCAGTCGATAGCAGCATCCATACCTGCGCAATGCTCGCGCCCAGTACTTTGCGGATGCCGATCTCTTTGGTACGCTGTTCGGCAACGTATGCCGCTAAACCAAACAAGCCCAGGCATGATATAAAGATGGCCAGCCCCGCAAAAATCCCGGCGAGTTTACCTACCAGCACTTCGAGGTTAAATTTCTGGTTATACTCATCGTCAGCAAACTTATAGCTGAATGGGTACGCAGGGTTATACTTGTCAAATATCTGTCCAATTTTAGCGATGGCATCATGGGTTTTAGCCTTTGCAGTTAATCTGAATATCGCCTTACTTCCCCATGGGCTGTGCGCAAAAATGGCGGGCTCTACAGGCGTAAACGGCGATCCCATCACGGTGTTCTTTACAACACCTATTACTTTTACTCTGCCGCTGGTATGATTATTCCAGCTTATGAGCTGCCCAACCGGATCCTTAAGCCCCATCCGTTTAACTGCCGCTTCGTTTAAAATAACATTGGTGGTATCCAGCCAAAATTTCGGTGCAAAACCATGCCCATCCAGTAACTGCATCCCCACGGTTTTAAAGTAATTGTCGGATACGTTAATCGTAACCGTATTAACCGATTCTTCGCCGGCATTTTTACCTGTCCAATCCTCTATAGAGGTATGCTCATAAATATCGGTAACCGGGGCGGATGCCCTGGCAAAATCTTCGACCAGGCCGGTTTGCATTACATCGCTTTTTAGGGCAACGTAGTGTTCGTTGAGATCGGTACTCAGGTCGGCCATCACCAGCCTGTCGGCACTGTAACCCGCAGGCCTGTTTTTGGCGTATTGTATTTGCTGGTAAACAATAACCGTACTGATAATTAGCGCGATAGAGCAGCTAAACTGTACTACAACCAATACTTTGCGGGGTAACGCTGCGGCCCTGCCCAATTGTATGCTCCCTTTTAAAACCTGTACAGGATTAAACGACGACAGGTAAAACGCCGGCCTGCTGCCAGCCAGTAAGCCGGTAATCAATACATAGCTTAACATAATAGCCCAAAAAATCGGATTACTCCAGGGTATCCGGATGCTGTTATCGGCCAGTGCATTAAATGAAGGGATGACCAATTGTACGATAGCTATCGACAACACAAATGCGATAAAAGTGATCAGGAGCGACTCGGTGAGAAACTGGAAGATCAAATCGCTGCGCTGCGAGCCGATGGCTTTGCGTACGCCGACTTCGCGCGCTCGTTTTTCTGACCGGGCTGTCGACAGGTTCATAAAGTTGATGCAGGCGATGAGCAAAACCAATATACCGATGATGCCGAACATGCGCACATAATCAATAAACCCGCCCGATACTTTGCCGTTTTTAAACTCCGAACGCAAATGCCAGTCTTTCAACGCGTGCAGGATGATCTCGGGTTTTGCAGGGCGCATCTTTTCGCTGTGCTTGCTTACAATATCCTTTATCTTAGGAGCTAACTCGGCATAACTGGCATTAGGCTGTAACATCACGTATATCTGGAAAGAGTTATCCGTCCAGCTTGTGGGTGCGCTTTTCATCCAGTCGAGTGCGCTTATCAGGTATTCAAAAGGAAATAAGTACTTGAAATACATCGACGAATTTTCAGGAGTATCTTTCAAAACGCCCACAACTTTCAGGTTATCTTTATTATCAAACCTCACCATTTTACCCATCGGGTCCGCATCGCCAAATAATGCCTTGGCTGTCGATTCGGTTAATAGTATAGTGTAAGGATCGCTTAGCGCCGTGGCGGCACTACCCTTTACCAGCGGGAACTGGAACATCTTTAAAAAATCGGCGCCAACGCCCATGCCGTTTAAATACAGCTTTTTATCGCCAACCAGCAGATCGTGTTTCTGATCCCAATCAACACGGGCGACATACTTAATTTCGGGATAATCCTTTTTCAGCACATCGCCTATCGGTAACGACATCGCGTCCTGCGTATGCATACCATCGTGCGTGCTGGTAAAGTTGATCTTCGCCTGGTAAAGCTGGTCGCCATTAGGCAAAAACTGATCGTACGAATACTCGTGCACAACCCATAAACCAATGATCAAAGCCACGGCCATACCTGCAGCCAGCCCAACAATATTTAACGCGCTGTAAACCTTGTTATTTACCAGGTTGCGCCATGCTATTTTAATGTAGTTTCTTAACATATCGTTAGTTCATTGGTTTATTAGTCATTAGTTAATTGGTCTTATCTAACTGCCACTATATCCTGCTACTGCTACTCATTTTTATTCGCTTCTTAAACTCTTCACCGGGTTAGCTATTGCCGCTTTTACCGATTGAAAGCTTACCGTTACAAATGCGATAATAATGGCAATGGCGCCAGCCAGTACAAACATCCACCAGCTGATATTTACACGGTACACATAATCCTGCAGCCATTTATTCATGGCGTACCAGGCTATCGGCGTAGCTATGATAATGGAGATGAATACCAGCTTTAAAAAATCCATGGATAACAGCTGAACAATACCGGTAACACTCGCGCCCAATACTTTGCGGATGCCTATCTCTTTGTTGCGTTGCTCGGCGCTAAAGGCTGCCAGCCCGAACAGCCCCAGGCACGAAACAAATATGGCTATCAGTGTAAACAGGTTGATGATCTGCGAAAGCGTCACCTCGGTTTCGTATTGTTTTTGCACCTCACTATCCAAAAACGCATAATCAAAGGGTGCCGATGGAATATCCTTGTGCCACATGGCCTCAATTTTGCCAAGCAGTTGTTTATAGTCGGTACTGCTAACCGAGGCTACCATATTCACAAATTGCGTATTATCATTAGTGTAAACCAGCATAAACGGTCTTACCTCGATGTGCAGCGAGTTATAGTTAAAATCCTTCATAACGCCGGCTACTTCAACAAAAGTCGCGGGGCGGGGTTTATATTCTGAGTACAGCCTTGTACCGATAGCTCTCTCGGGGTCGAGCCCCAGGCGCCTGGCCATGGTTTGATTGATGAGCACCTTATTGGTATCGCCCTGCCTGAAATCGCGCCCATTTAATAGATGTATACCGTGTGTTTTCACAAAAAACTCGTCGGTTGCGATATTTTGCGCATCGGTACCTGTCGCCATGTTGCCGCCCTGGAGGAAGACGGTATGATCGTGACCGATAAACTGCCCCAGGTAATTATCCGCTTTGGTCACGGCTTTCACATCGGCCATCTGGCGCAGGTCATTCGCAAAATCATTCATTTTCCCCTGTGTATCGTTGGTATAAAAACCAAACACCAGTTTTTGATTTTGATTAAACCCCAGATCGCGGTTTTTTATAAACGATAGCTGACTGTAGATAATAATGATAACCGAGATGAGCACAACCGCCATCACAAACTGAAACACTACCAGCGAACGGCGTATACCCGCAGCCGAAACATGGGTTGTAAAATTGCCCTTGATAACCTTTACCGCCTGGAAAGCCGATAGGTAAAATGCCGGATAACTGCCGGCAATAAAACCGGTCACTAAAATAATACCGGCAAGCATCAGCCATATACGGTAATCGGCCAAAAATGCCCAGCTTATAACTACGCCTGTTATGCCATTCAGGTAAGGCATCGCTATCATTAACAGAGGTAACGCCAGCAATACACCTGCAAATGACAGCAGGAACGATTCGCCTAAAAACTGCTTGATGAGGTCCAACTTGCCGGCCCCAATTACTTTACGTACACCAACTTCTTTGGCGCGCTTTGATGCCCGCGCTGTAGACAGATTCATAAAATTGATACAGGCTATAACCTGGATCATAATGCCGATAATGAGTAAGATGTATAAGAACGATGGGCTAACGGTTTTAGTTTGCTCTATTTCAAAACCCGGTGTGGTATGTATTGATGATACGGGCTGCAAATGCAGTATTTTTTGCATCCCAAGTTCATTCAGCTGCTGTTCGCCATGTTTAACCAAAAACGCCGGGATCTTTGCCTCCAACGCAGTGGCACTCGCCCCCGGCCGTAATTTAACATAGGCGTTAGCAAAGTTATTGCCGGCCCATATCTGGTTTCGTAAAACATAGTCGCCTATGCCGCCGCTGTGCATGGTTACAAACATGCTGGCTTTAATATGGGTTTTACCCATACTTTCGTCTATAACGCCGGTAACTTTAAAATCGTGTTTACCATAACCATTATCGATAGTTATAGATTTGCCGATCGGTTCATCGTCAGCAAAAAGCTTATCAGCTACAGGCTTAAACAGTACAATCGAGTAGGGCTCGGTTAAAGCATTTTGAGGCGAGCCCTTAACAAAATGATAGCTGAATATATTGAAGAAGGTAGAATCGACGTAAAACATATCCTTCTCATAAAACGATTTTTCCTTATAGGTTAACAGGTGCCTGTTTACCCCGATGGTAGTTACCACGCGTGTGTACTGCTGCACCTCGGGAAAATCGGCTTTAAGGGCAGGTGCTATAGGCGGCGATGATGTTGCATCGTTATGTTTATCGCCCGAAAGGGATAAAGTGGTGGTGACGCGATAAATATCCTGCACATCTTTATGGTGCTTATCATAGCTGTACTGATCCTGTACGTATAATAAAATGTAAATGCAGCACATGGCGCCAATAGCTAAACCAATGATATTGATAAAGCTGAACGTTTTGTTCTTGAGTAAGAACCTGTATGTGGTTTTAAAATAATTCTTTATCATCTTATTTAATTTTTAGTCCGGAAGACGGAAAGATCGTAAGTCCGAAAGTTCTATATCATTATGTTTAAATACCATCTAGCTGCCGTCTTTCGGACTTGCCGACTTCCGACTCAAGACTACTCGCTCCGTAAACTCTTAACCGGGTTTGCATATGCTGCTTTTACCGCTTTGAAGCCCACGGTTAACCAGGCTATGAGTACCGATATTAATATGGCAATTACAAATACCCCGGCGCCAATATCAATGCGAAAAACAAAATTGCTGAGCCAGCTATGCATTAAAAAGTAAGCCACCGGCGCGGCTATTACAAAAGCCACCAAAATGAGTAGCGTAAACTCTTTCGAAAACAAATAAATAATATGCCCAACGCCAGCGCCCAGCACTTTGCGTATACCCACTTCCTTTGTTTTTTGTACTGCCATAAACGATACCAGGCCATACAAGCCAAGGCACGATATAAAAATGGCCAGCGCCGCAAATATTTTGTACACCAGCGATAATTGGTTTTCCTGCTGGTAATAATCCTGTATACTTTTATCTAAAAAGGAAGTAGTGTTTGCGTATTCGGGGAAAAACTTGTCCCATTCGGCCTGTATGTCTTTCGGCGTCTGTATAATATTTGCCGAATGCAGCTTAACAGACGTTACGCTATAGAATTTTTTCTGTGTGGATATAAATAATGGCTTGATATTTTCGCGCAGCGAGTTTGTTTTAAAATCCTGCACCACGCCAACAATGTTTTTCCATACCCCGGTGCCTAAACGTATTTGCTTACCAATGGCATCGGCAGGTTTGGCAACATGTAGTTTTGCCAGTAATGTTTCGTTAACCACGGCCTCGCTTATGGTATCGGTTAACTTAAAGGGCCTCCCTGCCAAAAGTTTTAAACCGAAAGTTTTAAAATAATCGGGGTCGGCAAATTTGAGGCTGATGCTATAGCCTTCGTCGGGCCGGTGATCGTAACCAAAATTAGTTTGCCAGTCATTATCAGATTGCGGCACATCGCTGCTAAAGGTTACCGATTGTATGCCGGGTAATTGTAGTAGCCTTTGTTTAAAAGCTGCTTGCCGCGATATAGCCACACTATCGGTATTGGCGTTTAAAACCAGCACCGCGTCTTTGTTAAAACCCAGGTCCGCCTTTTCAACAAAATCCATCTGGCTCACAGCCACCACTGTGCCTATAATTAATACCTGTGATATGGCAAATTGCGTGATCACTAACCCACGCCTTAACGAAATGCCACCAACAGTAGCTGATGTAACCTTGTTTTTTAAAGCCAAAGCAGGGGTAAAGCCCGACAAAATAAGCGATGGATAAATACCTGATAAAAACGTTACCGCTATCATTCCCGCCAATACAAAGATTAAAATATCCATGCGGAAAATGCTCAGCGTTTCCTGTATCGACATGGTATCTTTAAGATAAGGCAGTGCGAGCAGGGCAAAAATCCAGGCTAAAACGCTGGCCATAAAAACCATTACGGCGGTTTCGCCCATCATTTGCCAGAATAGTTGTTTGCGGCTGCTGCCTAAAACCTTGCGTACCCCAACTTCTTTTGAGCGTGTAACCGCCTTAGCTGTTGATAAATTAACAAAGTTGATACAGGCCATCGCAATGATGAGCAAACCAATTAACGTGAGTATAAGCAGCATCGATTGGCTTGTGGTATGATCGCCGAAATTTGCAAAGCGTTTATCAAAATGGATATCATTTAAAGGCTGTAAAAAGTGCGTGCGTTTGGTGTACTTATGCGCGCCGTAAAATTTAGCGTTCGATTGTTTTAATTGCGCTTCGATATTGGCCTGAGTAATATCCGGCGGCAGCAACATAAACACCTGGTAATTGCTGGTTGTACCATACCAGGTCGACTGATAACCGTAGGTTGCCGCTACAGTTTTCATTGCCGCAAACGAGCCTACGATCTTTAATGGAAAATCGGAATGACCGGGTACATTATCAATAATTGCAGATACCCTTAAGGTTAAAACATTGTCGATTTTAAGTAGCTTACCTATTGCTGTTTTCCAATCGCCGAAATATTTTATGGCCATATCTTTACTCAGCAAAACAGTATTGGGTTCGGCCAATACTTTAGCATTGCCGGCTAAAAATGTATACTGAAAAACATCAAAAAATTGCGGCTCGCAATAAAACAGACCTGCCTTTTCAATAAACTTGTTATCGCTTTTATTATTGTTTAACACGGTTACCTGGCTGCCGTATGAGGAGAATATCGCCCCGGTTTTTATCCCTGGATAGTCGGCCCGCAAAGCGTCTGCCATTGGAAACGGTACTCCCGAATTATAAGCTATCGCATCCGAAAACTTGTCCTTAGTAACCACGTGCATAATGCGATCGTAGTTGGATTGAAAGGTATCGTAACTGGTTTCGTATTTAACAACCATATACAACAGCAGGCAACTGGCAATGCCAATAGCCAAACCCAATACATTGATAATGGAGTATACTTTGTGCCTCCCCAGGTTTCGTAATGCTATTTTAATGTAATTCCTTAACATAGTGTTAGTTTATAGTTAATGGTTCATAGATCATAGCCGATCTGGATTTTTTAATTATCATATTGCTTACCATGAACCATTAACTATGATCCATGAACTAACTTACTCGCTCTTCAAACTCTTAACCGGGTTTGCCAACGCCGCCTTAACCGATTGAAAGCTAATGGTTACAAAAGCTATCAGCATGGCAATGGCGCCCGATAGTACAAATACCCACCAATGGATATTGATGCGGTATGCAAAATCCTGCAGCCAGCTATCCATGCTGTACCAGGCTATTGGCGAAGCAATTACAGCCGATATCAAAATAAGCTTCATAAAATCTTTAGATATCAGCGCCACGATCGATGAAACGTCGGCGCCCAGTACCTTCCGAATCCCTATCTCTTTAGTACGCTGGCTGATCACCAACACCGCTATGGCGAATAACCCCATGCACGATATGATGATCGTTAAAACCGCCCCGCTGATAAATATTTTTGATAAGCGGCCTTCTTTCTGGTATTGGCGTTCAGTATTTTCATCTAAAAACGAAGGGTCGCTTTCGGCCTTAGGGTTAACCCCTTTCCAAGTCGCGGTTATTGATGCCATGGAAGCTGGCATGTCCTCGGGTTTTACGCGCACAAAAATGTAACTGATGGGCCATTGCGGTTGTATAAGCATCGTCAATGGCTCAATCTGCTTGCGCAACGATTGAAAATTAAAATCTTTAACCACACCGACTACCTGTAGATTTTTATTATCGATAGTGATCGTAGTTCCGGCTGCATCTTTTTTACTCAGCAGCTCGGCCATTTTTTGATTGATAAGTACCGAAGCTGTATCGGTACCAAAGCTCTTCGAAAAATCGCGGCCGGACACTAATTGTAGTTGCAATGTTTTTAAATAATCGTAATCAATACGCCGCCAATGGGTTTTAATATGTTTCCCCTTAAACTCAAATGCCATTTGCGACGTGGATGAACTATTATCGCGCCCGCGGCCCATGTTCATATCGGTACCGGTAACGCTTTCTACATGCGGATTGGCAGCCAGCTTTACACGCATCAGCTCCAAAGCACGTTGCGGATCGATATTACTCCCGATAGGTATACTGATCACCTGGCTCTTATTATATCCTAATGATTTACTTCGTAAAAAATTAAGCTGTTGCCAGGCTACGGTAGTGCAAATAATGAGCACACTGGAAATCACAAACTGTACTACCATTAAACTGTTGCGCATATTGTTTGATTTACCTGTGCTGAGCTTGCCTTTTACGGTTTGCGCTATTTTATACGATGACAGCATGATAGCCGGGTAGCCTCCTGCCAGCAAAGCAACCGCAATAAACCCAATGATAAAATAAACCGGCAACATGCTTCCCGATAAGGCATCCAGCACTATGGGCTGGTTAAATATTACTTTATACTGTGGGAAAAGCCAGTAAGCCAGCAAAATGCCCATTAGCAATGATGCGGTACAGATAATCACCGACTCGGTACAAAACTGTACCAGTATTTGCGCTTTGCTTGCACCCAATACCTTACGTACACCAATTTCCTTAGCGCGGGTAAACGCACGCCCTAGCGACAGGTTGATAAAGTTTACCGTGGCTATAAACAAAATAAACACGCTGATAACCAATAACAGATAAGGGTAAAACTTGCTGGCACCATTGTTCATAGAGCTAATGGCGTTAAAGTGCCAATCGGTAAGGGGGATTAAGCGCAGTCTGTAATATTCGCCATCGGCGTCGGGATGCCCCCCGTTATTTTTGAGCATGGTGATGGTGCTTGCACGGTATTGATGTACAAACTTGATAAGCTTTTTCTCAAACTGGGCCTGGCTCACATGTTTGGGCAACTGCAAAAACAGCAGATGATCACTCATGTCCCAATCGTTTTTTCCTCCAGCATAATTGGGCGATTGCTCAAAACGCGCGATCAGGTCGTAATCAACACTCGAATTTTTGGGAGCATCTGTAATTACCGACGATATCGTAAAGTTTTTCCACTCGTTGTTTACTTTTACCTGAATCACTTTGCCGATGGCATCCGCGCGGCCAAAAATATTTTCGGCGATGGTTTTTGAAACGACAATCTCGTTAAGGTTTTTTAAAGGCTCGGCACGGTTTCCTTCAATAATACGGAAGGTGAACATTTTAAAGAAATCCGGATCGACGGTGCGCACCGTATAATTAAATTCCTTGTTTTGATAACGGATAACCGAACCGCCAAAATCTCCAAAACCTGACGCCAGCACATCAGGGAAGGCATTTTTTAACGCCGGGGTTAACGGTGCCGATACCGAAGTATTGTTGTCGTTCCCGGCGGGGGTATGCTCTTCGCGGTAAAGCTGATAAACCCTGTTTTTATTTTGATGAAAGCCATCGTACGAAAGCTCGTAAAAGGCCGTCATACTCAATAAAATAACCACGCCAAAAGCCACGGCCATCCCAATGATGTTAATGGAGGCAAATATTTTATGCTTCAATAAATTGCGCCACGCTATTTTGATATAGTTTTTGATCATCGATTTGGCATTTGCTTTACAATCTCATCTTTTAACCCCTCTGCCGGCTAAGCAGAAGGGCCTCAGATGCACATTAATTAACTGACCATTTATAACTTCTTTTTTAACCCCATTCACTACTCACCAACTATATCATAATATTTTCTACCACGGTCTGTCCATCCAGCAGGCGGATAATACGGTGGCTGTAACGGGCATCGTGCTCTGAGTGGGTAACCATAATGATGGTTGTACCTTGCTCGTTCAGATCGGTTAACAGCTCCATTACCTCGTTGCCGTTGCTACTGTCCAGGTTACCGGTGGGCTCATCGGCCAATATTAATTTGGGATTATTTACTACTGCGCGGGCAACGGCCACACGCTGCTGCTGACCACCCGATAACTGCTGCGGATAGTGGTTTCGGCGGTGCATGATCTGCATTTTATCCAGCACTTTTTCAACCCGGCTAACCCGTTCTGCTGATGGCACGCCGGTGTAGATCAGCGGAAGCTCCACGTTCTCGAAAACGGTCAGCTCGTCTATCAGGTTAAAGCTTTGAAATACAAAACCAATGTTATGCTTGCGCAGATCGGCGCGCTTGCGCTCGTTAAACTGTGCCACCTCGATGCCGTTAAACAGGTAGCTGCCGCCATCCGGATCATCAAGCAAACCCAATATATTTAACAAGGTTGATTTGCCGCAGCCCGAGGGGCCCATAATGGCAACAAATTCACCTTCTTTAACATCTATCGATAGTTTGTTTAAGGCGATGGTTTCAACCTCTTCGGTACGGTAAAATTTTTCGAGTGCAGTAATTTTGATCATAAGCCCCTCCTAAATCCTCCCCGGAAGGGAGGACTTTTGATTTTTATATTTGTTTAATTTATATCGTTTGTTTATCGTTTTTTTTGCTCCTCCCTTCCGGGGAGGTCGGGAGGGGCTCCTATTTTTTCAACACGAGTTCCTGCATATCGCCATAGGTTTCGTAGCTTGATGTTACTACCTTATCGCCCGGCTTTAAGCCTTGCAGCACCTCGTAATAGTCGGTGTTTTGCCTGCCCAGTTGTATGTCAACTTTATAAGCGGTTTTACCGTCTTCTCCCAGTTTAAATATCCAGTTTCCGCCCGTTGTCTGGAAAAAACCACCTTTAGGCAATAATACCTGTTTGCTTTCGTCGCTCAGCGCGAGTAGTATCTGCAGTGTTTGACCGCGGCGCAACCCGGTTGGCACCGCGCCAACAAATTGCATATCTACCTGAAACTTGCCATTGGTTATCTGGCTGAATATCTTTTTTATCTTTAGCGTATAGCTCTTATCAGCAAAAGTAAACGTGCCTGTTAAACCTGTGTAAATTTGCGACAGGTAATGTTCATCCACATCAACACGCACCTTAAAACCGGTTATTACGTCTATCTGCCCCAGGTGTACACCCGGTGTTTTGGTTTGGCCAACCTCGGCATCCAGCGAGGTTAGCTGCCCATCTACCGGGGCTCTCAAAACCAGGTCGGATACTTTTTTACGCATCAGATCGAGTGTAACCTTCATTTGCGCGTATTGCTCTTTAGCCTGATTTTCCTGCTGTTTGATCAGCATGGTATCCTGTTTTAATATTTGCGTAGTGAGCTTTTTGCGTTTTACCTGGTAGTTATAAGCAATTTCGGCCTGGCGGTATTCCTGCATGCCGATGGCTTTTTGCTCGTAAAGATGTTTATCCAGTTTGTAAACGCGCTCGGCCTCGTTGTAGGCATCCTCTACATCGGCCATCTGGTTTAGTTTACTGATGGTAGCCTGGGTAGCGTTATTTTTCGAGATCTGCATTTGAGTTTGTGCCGCGTAAACGCTGGTTTCCTGGTTGGCTAAACTTAACTCCAGGTCGGTGTTGGATAACTTTAAGATAGGGTCGCCGGCTTTCAGCATGGTGCCATCTTCAACAAACAGCTTCTCAACACGGCCGCCTTCAACAGCGTCGAGGTATATGGTCGTTATCGGCATTACCACACCGTTTACCGGGATGGTAACCTGGAAAGGCCCTTTGGTTATCTCGCTAACGGTGATGCGTTCGGTATCAACGTTTAACTTGCTCTTGCCCGATGTTAAGTAGATGCTACCGCCAATTAATAAGATAACGCCCGCTATGCCGGCAATAGTTAATATGCGTTTACGGTTCCACTTTTTTTTCTCAATTACTCTATCCACAGTATAATTTTTATATTCAGTTTGTACTTTACCTAAAAGAACATGCCATAAAATAAACAGCTCTTTATCAGCAATATAGGCATAGTTTTTAATAAACCTGCGTACGCTTTTGTAACAGCAGGTGTACGGTTATGATACAGTTGTTTTTTGTACGATGTGCCAATAAAACTGTATTACAGCAATTTACATTTATGGTTAGATTACTGCTATTGGTTTATTAAAAATATTTATTTGTATTTTCACCCTAACCATGCTACTTAAAAAAGCCACCGTTTTAATTGTCGACGATGACCCCGACGTGTTAACAGCCGTAAAGCTTTTGCTGAAGACAGAAGCGCAGGAAGTGATCACCGAAAAAAACCCGGAAAACCTAAACTGGCTGTTGCAAAAAAACACGCCTGACCTGATCCTGCTCGACATGAACTTTACCAGCGCCATCAACACCGGTAACGAGGGTTTGTACTGGCTGCGTAAGATAAAAGAGTGGAAGCCCGACGCCTGTGTGATCATGATTACTGCTTACGGCGATATCGACCTTGCTGTGCGGAGCTTAAAAGAGGGGGCGGCCGATTTTATTGTAAAACCATGGCACAACGACAAACTGATAGATACCATTAAAGACTTGCTGGATAAAAAAGGCGGTGTAAAATCGGCGAAAGCCACACTAAAAAATAACGCGGCAGGTACTACTATTTTAGGCGAATCTCCGTTGATGGAGGATGTATTTTTAAAGGTAAATAAAGTTGCGCCTACCGATGCCAATATACTGTTGCTTGGCGAAAACGGTACCGGCAAAGATCTGATCGCTAAAGCCATTCACGAACGCTCGATGCGGGCAGATAAGCCCTTTATTAAAGTGGACGTTGGCGCTTTAACGGACACCTTGTTTGAAAGTGAGCTGTTCGGTCATAAAAAGGGCGCGTTTACCGATGCCCGCGAAGAACGCGTCGGCCGCTTTGAAGATGCCAACGGCGGCACTTTATTTTTGGACGAGATCGGCAATATATCGCTCCAGCAGCAAGCTAAATTATTAACCGTTCTGCAAAACAGGCAGGTTACCCGTTTGGGTAATAACAAGCCCACAGATATCGATATCCGCCTGATATGCGCCACCAATTTACCGCTTCACGAACTCGCTAACGAGAACCGTTTTCGTAAGGACTTGGTGTACCGTATCAATACGGTAGAAGTAACCATGCCGCCGCTACGGAAACGCGCAGGCGATATTTCCTTGCTGGCTAAACACTTCGCCAAACAGTATGCGACCAAATATTTAAAGCCAGCTATCACTTTTGACGAAAGTGCTTTGCAAAAACTAAGCGGTTACCATTACCCGGGCAATGTGCGTGAGTTGCAATATACTATTGAACGTGCCGTAATCATGGCCGATGACGCGGTGTTAAAAGCTGCAGACCTGATATTCTCGTCGATTGAAACCGCGCCCGAAGCACCGGATACTTTGGACGATATGCCGCTGAGCATGGTGGAAAAAAACACCATTTTACGGGTAATAGAAAAACACAATGGCAATATAACCCGCGCAGCGAAAGAGCTGGGCCTTACCCGCACCGCGCTTTACCGCAGATTGAGCAAATATGATATTTAAACGTTACGAATGGCGCATTTTACTGCGGATAACTTTGTTATTTATTACCTTGCTGGCTACGTCGTTTTTAGTGGTTAAGGAGTGGTACATCTACCTGATCATCACCTTACCTGTTATTGGGTACCAGCTTTACGATTTTTTACGCTTCCAGAAAAAAGCGCAGGACGAGGTGGAGGCTTTTGCCGAATCGGTGCATTACCGCGATTTTTCGCGACACTTTGATGTAGGCCGTGCGCCAACCGAACTGAAGCCACTGCGCAAAGGTTTTAACGACATCAATACCACTTTTAAAGTGATCAGCCGCGAGCGCGAAACGCAGTACCATTACCTGCAAAAGATATTAGAACTGGTTGATACAGGCATTATATCGTACGAAGAGGAAACCGGCGAAACCGGCTGGATGAACGAATCGTTCAAAAAGATATTTGGTATACCTTATCTTAAAACCATCCACTCGTTAAAAAAGCGTGATGAAGCATTGTACGACGAGGCTATGGCCATTAAACCCGGCGATAGTAAGGTGGTATCCATCACACGCAACAAACAGCTGATCAAAATATTATTGACTGTGAGCGTAATGCGGATTGACGACAAAGTTTACCGTCTGCTGGCTTTTCAAAACGTGAGCGAAGCTTTGGACGAAACGGAATCGAAAGCCTGGCAAAAGCTGCTGAACGTAATGACGCACGAGATCATGAATTCGGTCGCGCCGATATCATCGCTGGCTGATACTTTGAAAAACCGGCTGCGTGATTATTCGCAGGATAATAAAAATAAAAGCGGCGACCTCGATGATCTGGAACTTGGTATCGACACCATCAAACGCCGCAGCGAAGGTCTATTGAAATTTACTGAAAGTTATCGCAGCCTGAACAAGATCACCAGACTCGATCTCACCAAAATTCTGGTGCGCGACTTATTTGAGAACCTCAACAGTCTGATGCTGCCAACACTTGATCAGAAAAAAATTGAGCTGGATATTGTACTCCGCGACCCGCAAATGGCCATCGAGGTGGACATTAACCTGATAGAGCAGGTATTGATCAATGTACTCGTTAACGCGATCGAAGCAGTTAAAGACCGTCCAAATCCATGCATTACACTCTCGGCGGAGCTGCGCCCCAACGGCAAGCCGCAATTAAAAATATCCGATAACGGCGTAGGCATGCCCCCCGATCTGATCGAGAAGATCTTTATCCCGTTCTTCAGCACCCGTAAAACAGGCAGCGGTATTGGTTTGAGCCTATGCAAACAAATCATGATACTGCACAAAGGCAACATCCAGGTACAATCTGTATTGGGCGAAGGATCAGCGTTTGTATTGTTGTTTTAATGATCTCAGCCGATCAAAAATAAATTCAAACAATTTCGCTTTTCACTCCTTTTATAAATAGTTTAAAACAGGTCAGTTTTTACGGTCTTGCCTTTGTGGTTCGCTGTATAACTCTCGCGCGATGGGTTATATCTCCGGATCGCAAAGGTTTTTCTTTTTGTACAGTGTCAAACTGACAAATAATAAATATATTGCTGCCTTAAACCTCAGCAGTATGTTATCGTTAAAACCTCTTCGCTATGCATTCAGCATGTGTTTTTGCTTGCTATTAGTTTGGATATCGAACACAGCGAACGCGCAAAGCGCCGATAAATTCTTCCCGAAAAGCGACCTGATGCCAATAGGCTCATATTATTACCCCGAGCAATGGCCACACGAATACTGGGCGCGCGACCTGAAAAAAATGGCCGAGGTCGGTTTTGATTTTACCCATTTTGGTGAGTTTGCCTGGGCGTTCATCGAACCCGAAGAAGGTAAATTTGATTTTAAATGGTTGGACGAAGCTGTTGAGCTGGCGCACCAAAACGGCATCAAGGTAATTATGTGTACTTCGTCGCCAACGCCGCCTGTTTGGCTGGAGCAAAAACATCCCGAAATTTTGATGGTGAATGATGCCGGTGTGACCATGCAACACGGCTCAAGACAGCAGTGCAGCTGGTCGAGCCCGGTATACCGCGAATACGTAAGTAAAATGGTTGAAGCCATTGCCAGACATTACGCTACCGACAAGCGCATCTGGGGCTGGCAACTGGATAATGAGCCATCGCACTACGGACAGTACGATTACAGTCCGGCGGCGCAATTAAGTTTCCAACAATGGCTCAAAAACAAATATCACGATATCGAAACGTTAAACAAAACCTGGGGAACTGCCTTTTGGAGCATCCGCTACAGCGATTTTGGCCAGATACGTTGCCCCAACAATAAAGAGCTCATTGCACAGGCAAACCCTGCCGCTATATTAGATTTTAAGCGTTTCAATGCCGATGAGGTAACAGGTTTTCTGGGCATGCAGTACGACATCTTACGTAAATACATCCTGCCGGAGCAATGGATAACCACCAACCTGATGCCTACGCATGACCAGGTTGACCCCACCCGCTTTACCAACCTCGATTTTGTGACCTATACCAAATACCTGGTTGCGGGGTACGATAAAGGTTTAGGCCCGCAGGGTTTCAGGATGGGATCGCCAACGAGCATCGCTTTTTCGAACGACCTATTCAGGCCGATAAACGGCACTACCGGCGTAATGGAACTACAGCCCGGACAGGTAAACTGGGGCAAATTCAATTCGCAGCCAACGCCCGGCGTTATACGTATGTGGATATGGCACGCTTTTGCAGGTGGCAACAAGTTTGTTTGTAATTACCGCTTTAAACAGCCTTTAACAGGCGGTGAGCAATACCATTACGGCATCATCGGTACTGATGGCGTAACGCCGAGCCGCAGCGGTTTGGAATATATTAAAGTGATCAACGAGCTTAGAAAGATCAAAAAAGACTATGATCCCACCGCAAAAATGCCGAAAGATTATGCTTCAAGATTAACCGCGGTTTTATACAACCCCGATAACCGTTGGGAAGAGGATAACCAGCCACAAAGCAACCAGTGGAACTTTATGGATCACCTGATGCGTTACTACGGCGCCCTGAAAGAGTTTAACTGCCCGGTTGATGTGATAACCGAGAATAAGGACTTTAGCAAATATCCGGTTATGGTTGCGCCATCGTACGAACTGCTGGATGCCAAACTGGTTGAACGCTGGACGCAATACGTGGAAAACGGCGGGCACCTGGTGTTAAGCAGCCGCACCGGGCAAAAGGAACGCAGCGGCAAGCTTTGGGAAATGAACTATGCCGAACCGATCTATAAACTCATAGGTGCCAAGGTATCGTTTTACGACTTATTGCCCGATACGACCTGGGGAACCATAAAGATGGGATTGAAAACCTACAGATGGAACAACTGGGCCGATATTGTTGACCCTATGCCGGGCACAGAAACATGGGCCACCTACAGCAACCAGTATTACGCCGGCAGAGCGGCTGTGATAAACCATAAACTGGGCAAAGGCACGGTAACTTATGTTGGACCAGATACTGATGATGGCGAGCTGGAAAAAGCCGCGTTGAAAAAGGTTTACGAGCAGGCAGGCATCTCGATAGTGAATTTGCCTAAAGGCGTGATACTGGAGTGGCGCGACGGCTTTTGGGTGGGTGTAAATTATTCGGCCAAACCGTCTATCGTACCTATCCCGGCAACGGCTAAAATTTTGATAGGCAGCCGTACCCTTAACCCGGCTGATGTAGTGGTTTGGAAATAATATTAGCCGGGTAAAGCCTAGTTGAATGTTTTTGCTTTTATTTGAAACATGATCATCGTAGTACAATGTGCAGATAAGGTTGGATTGGTAGCAGCAATATCGGGCGTGGTAGCTAACCATCAACTCAATATTATATCCATGCGCGAGCATGTGGACACCCTTGAGAACCGCTTTTTTTTGCGTCTTGAAGTAGATCAACATAGCGTAGGTGATTCGTTTGAACGCGACCTTAAAAGTGTTTTGCCCACTGATGCCATTGTAACCATTAACCCCAAACCTCAAAAAAAGATAGTGGTATTGGTTACTAAAGAGTACCATTGCCTGGCCGATATATTGATCCGCAACTATTTTGGTACGCTTGGTGCTGACCTGCTTTGCGTTATCGGTAACCATAATACCCTGCAAAATATTTGCGAACGCTTTGATGTACCTTTTTTCTGGATATCGCATGAGCAAAAAAGCAAAGAACAATTTGAACAACAAATAGCCGGTGTAATACAGCAACATGCGCCCGATTATATTGTACTGGCCAAATTCATGCGCATTTTAACGCCTGAATTTACCGCCATATTTGATAAAAAACTCATCAATATACACCACTCTTTTTTACCGGCATTTGTAGGCGCCAGCCCTTACAGACAAGCTTTTGAGCGCGGTGTAAAACTCATCGGCGCCACTGCGCATTTTGTTACCAACGACCTTGACGAAGGGCCGATCATCGCCCAGCAGATCATCCCGGTTAATCATAGTTTTACCGCTGCCGATATGGTGAAGGCCGGTAAAGAGATCGAAACATCGGTATTGGCTAAAGCGCTGCAGCTGGTTTTTGACGATCGCGTATTTGTTTATAAAAACAAGACTGTGGTTTTTGAGTAATAACCCTCTCCTAAAAAATCTGGATACCCGTAAATTTATTGGCAATGGGATACTGACAAGATATATACGAGATGTATATACGTAGCAAAAAGCGCCATTTGTTAACTTATTACGTATATCTGTCCTAAATTATATTTTAACATAAAATAACATAAGGTGTTGAAATATTATATATACCTTTCAATAACCTTATCACAAATGAACCGACTACTGGCAACTGCTGCCCTGCTTATTCTTTTGGCATCAGCGGGCATGGCGCAAAACCGTGCTAATATTAAAGGAAAAGTGGTTGACTCGCTCAACCACGAAGCCCTGGAATTTGCCACTGTTGCCGTGCTCGATCTGAAAGATTCGTCGCTGGTGTCGTATACGCTCACTATAAAAAACGGCGAGTTTGCTTTGCATAATCTGCCCGCCGAAAAACGGTTGAAACTGGTTGTTTCATTTGTGAGTTATCAAAACTGCCGTAAAACGTTTACACTGGATAAAGGCTCCTTGCTGGATATGGGTACTATTAAACTAAGCCCTAAAGGCACCAACCTTGGCACGGTGAATATCAACGCCGAGATCACGCCGATCATCATGAAAAAAGATACCATCGAGTTTAGCGCCGAAGCCTTTAAGACACCACCAAATGCCGTAGTTGAAGAGCTGCTAAAACGCTTGCCGGGTATACAGGTTGATATAGACGGTACGATAACCGTTAACGGCAAAAAAGTGAGCAAGCTGTTGATAGACGGTAAGCAGTTTTTTGCCAACGACCCCAAAATAGCCTCGCGAAACCTGGACGCCAATCTGATTGACAAGGTGCAGGTGTACGATGACCGGGAGAACGATCCTGATCATTTGATACCCGATGCCAAAGTGGACAAGGTGATCAACCTCAAGTTTAAGGCTGCCATCAAGAAAAGCACCTTTGGCAAATGGCGTGCGGGCTATGGTACCGAAGACCGCTTTGACGGCGGCGTACTTTACAACACCTTTCGGGATACCTTGCAGGTGAGCCTGATCGGTATCGGGAATAACCTGAACAAAACAGGTTTTTCTACACAAGACCTTTCAAGTTTAGGTGGCTTTAACCGCAGCGGTACCGACAATCTGTATAACGGCACTGTAGCTACCGGCGGCCGCAATTATGGCGGTATACAGACCGTAGGCTCGGGCGGGGCAAACATCAATACCGATTATGGCAAAAAACTCAAGATCAATTTCACCTACTTTTACAGCTTTACCGATAACTCTTACAAACAAACCCAATTTAGCCAGCAGTTTTTGGGTGCCGATACATTAAGTTCGAATTACAGAAGTGAGCGCAACTCATCGAGCCGTAAAAGTACTTTTAGCAGTTTGGTTGAATGGAACCCGGATACCATCAATAAATTCAGGTACACGCCTTTGGTTTCGTTCACAAATAGCTTATCCGATAACAGCACTGTCAGCAACAGCTTTAACAACCTTGTACCAAGGCTTAACGATAACGTGGGCATAAGTAATGGCAACGGTAATAGCTTCCAGTTTCAGCATTCGTTCAGTTTTTATCATAAAGTTAAAAAGAACGGCCCTTCCTTAAATATTGTACACCGCTTAAACATAACCCCGGGCAGGGATATGAACTATTCGAACGATGACTTGACATCGTACACCACGCAACTGGCATCAAGCGATCTTCATCGTTTAAGCGATAATAAAAACAACAATACCGATGCGAGCTTAAATATTACTTACCGTTACCCGTTCAATAAAAAGTTTACGGGTAGTTTATCGTTCGATAACAGCTACAACCACAATAACGGACTTATATTTACCTACAACGAAAACATGGCCACCGGCGAATACAACAGCTACATTGATAGCCTGAGCCGGAATTTGGTTCGCGACCAGTTTACAGAGACAGTGCGACCTGAGTTGCAATACCAGATCACTAAAAAAACACGGCTTACCGTAAACACCGGCCTGCAGTTTATGCAAACCAACAATGTATTCAATAAAAACTTTGGCGATATCGACAGGCGCGATTTCTTCCTGCTGCCATCCATACAATTTTCTGTTAACAATTTCAGTTTCAATTATGATGAAAGTGTTTATCAGCCTTCCATCAATGATCTTTCACCTATTGTTACCGTTTACAGCCAGCTTTATAGTTCTACGGGAAACCCCGGTCTGCAACCATCGCGGTCGCGCAATTTATCGCTTAACTACTCTAACTATATCGCCGAAAAGCAACTTAGCACTACCTTTAGGTTAAGTGGGACTTTGTATGAAAACAGCACCTTTCCCGAAAGAAACGTGAGTAACCAGGGCGTAACCTTTTCAAAACCGGTCAACAAAAACGGCAATTATTACGCTTACGGATACGGATATCTCAGCAAAGGGTTCAAAAAAACACATAATGTAACTTTGCGGCTGAGCACCAATATCAATGTTAACTATAACCATAATTTCTTCCAGGTAAATAATCAACAGGGTTATTCAAACAATGCAAGCATCTCTGTTAACTCACAGGCGTCTATCGATTGGAACAACAAGATCAACATCAATCCGTCGTACAACATTAGCCCGCGGATAACCACTTACCAGGGTGTTGATTATAACAGCGTAAAATATGTGCCGCAAACCTTAGATGTGCCGGTTATTGTGCGCTGGCCTAAACGTTTCACATTCGAGGCTAATTATACCTACAACTACAATCCGCTGGTGGCAACAGGTTTTCAAAAAAGCAGCAACCTGCTTAACCTGGCCCTTGCGCATCAGTTTCAATACCGCGACCGAGGCGAGATCCGCGTTTCGTGCTACGATATTTTTGATCAGAATGTAAGTAATTTCAGGTACGCGGGCGGCAATTACGTTACCGATTCGCAAAGCCAGATCTTGAAACGTTACTTCTTGCTAAGTTATTCGTACCGGTTCAGTACGGTTATCAGTGCTAAAAAAGCACCGCCAAAGCCTTAGGGTTATTGGCGCGGTTTTAAGTTAACACTCTCGGCAGGTA
>Ga0209026_1000612_pt1 | contig 22906 bp, 18 predicted proteins | sample AraplaCL_Col_mCL_FD_184262 | JGI IMG/M metagenome (GOLD analysis project Ga0209026, IMG submission 184262) | Arabidopsis root microbial communities from the University of North Carolina, USA - plate scrape CL_Col_mCL (SPAdes) (version 2) | ecosystem: Host-associated > Plants > Roots >... | reverse complement strand
TGCTTCGCTCCCTGCGCCGGTAAGCTTACCGGCATGGAACGGGTTGCGATCAAATTATTTTTAAGGTCGCGGATGGCGTAGCTTATTTTACCTTCCTGTGGAGTATTATAAGTACTTTTCAGATCAATGTTATATCGTACACTATCATTCAGTTTAAATATCGATACACTATCGGCGGCGTGCTCTGTAATAACAATCTCTTCCTTAGCTGGTACAGCAACGGGTGCCTTTGCTTTAGGCTTTGGCCTTTGCGCAAACGCAACCATGCATAGCATTGCCAGCAAGAGTGTTAATATTAGGGGTATCTTTTTAAAATTCATCTTTCGATCCATGACAAATTCAGCACTTAATCTTTCTCCACAACGGCCAATGCCGGTTCGTTAACAGTTGGCAACGGCCTGTTAAGCTTTAAAAACAGGTAATTGCGTATCTTTTTGTTCAACGGCTCCTCCATAAACTTATACAAAATAATAGAAATGCCATACAGCCCGATAAACACGTAGAAGATATTCACCTGATCGTACTCAAAAGGTGAATGCCAATCCAAACCATGTTTATCGTAAAATGCAAAAACCCAGTCGTTCAACCAGTTAATACCTTCATGCAAAAAATTATTGATAAAGCCCAGGTGGATCAGGTAAAATAGAAACGAGCTGTTGCTTAATAACTGAACAAATTTGGTTGATAAAATTTTTTGTATCCTGGTCTCTTCGCGAATCAATCCTAAAAAGAAGATCCCGATAGCCGGCGAAAGTAATATGGTATCCAGTATCATCCCGGTATACGTGGTGATGCCAAATTTTTGATCCGGGCCAAGCGGGATCAACGTGAAGAAATACACGCACACAAACATCGTTATAAAACCGATGTAAGTTAGTTTTTTACTGCCGGCCTTAATTTTAATCTTGCTATAATTCAACGCCAGTACAATACCTATCCATATCTCAATACAACGCCCAAAAAACGTGTAGTAAAGCATAAAAGTAAACTTGTTAAAAAAGCCATACAGATCATGCCCGTAACCACGGAAAATGAATACCAGCAGGTAGCCAAACGGGATAAAGAAGGCCAGTTGTAAAAAGAAGATCCCTTTCTTTTTGATGAGATAAAACACAAATGGTGTGATCAAATAAAACACCACATCAACGGTTATCGACCAGCCTTGCCCTACCCCGGTAAATTTCAGGTCATCAAAAAAGCCGCGTAAAAATGTCAGGTTTAAAAATACCGTGAACCATGGATGGTTCGGGTCGCCGATCAGCGCCGGGCTGCGGTTAAAATAATAGTAAATAAATGCCGCTGCGGTAAATAAAAAATACATGGGGTAAAGCCTTGCCGCGCGGCTTACCATATACTTTTTTGTCCAGGCCAGGGTGTATTCAAAATTATCGTAGTAACGCAGGGTGATTAAAAAGCCGGTTAATACAAAAAACATGGGCAGGCCTATGCTCAGCTCGTTAAAATAGCGCTGTACACCCGGGCCCAGGCTTGCTGCCATAATATAACCTGCGTGCGTGGTAAACACCAAAATGGCCGCAAACGCGCGCACTCCGGTTAAGGCAGGAAAAAACTTTGGCTTTACTTTTTCTGACATATTGTTGTTAACTCAAATACAATCCACCATTAATATCAATGCTACTGCCGTTGATGTATTCCGATTGCATCAGCAGTTCTATCGTTTTAAAAATATCTTCAGGGTTACCCAGGGTTTTGTTAGGTATCCGGTTTTTGATCTCTTCCAGCATTTTCTCGGGCACCTCGCGGATGATGCCGATATTGAAATACCCTAAGTTTAAGGTATTACAGGTAATATGCTTGCTCGCATTCTCCTGCACAATGGTTTTCATCAAACCCCATAAACCAGCCTTGCTTGCCGCGTATGCCGATGAACCCACAACGCCTGTTTGCGCCACAATCGACGAGATAAACACGATTTTACCATACTCCTGCTGGCGCATAAAAGGCAGCAAAAGCTTGCAGATAAAAAATGTTGAGGTCAGATTAACCTGCATCAAATTCATCCACTGCTCCTCGGGGAACTTATGCGTCATGGCATTGTGGTTAATGCCGGCACAGTTGATAAATTTAATGTTGGTCAGTTCGCCGGACTTGCTATTGATCAGCGTTTCGATATCGCTAAATTTTGATAAGTCGACCTTGCACCATTCTACATTCGGGTGCTTAAAATCGGGCAGGGTACTGTTGTACAATGCGATGATCTTCTCATCGGTTGTAGCAACGAGTTTCTCCAGTATGTAGTGGCCAATGCCCTTTGATGCTCCTGTTAATAAATACATACTATTTGGTGTGTTTTATTGATAGTATTGATGCGCCGTAGGTAAAGCCTGCACCAACGCCTGCAACAATGACTTTCATGCCCGGTTTAATACGCTCATCCAAAAATGCTTCGGATAAAGCGATAGGCACCGAACCCGAATTAGTATTGCCGATGTTTTCGATATTGATGATCAACTTGCTGATCGGCAAATTCAATTCTTCTGCAAGTTTCTCCAGCATACGTTTATTGGCTTGGTGCGGTACAATGTAGTCGATATCGTCAAAGGTCATGTTGTTCTTTTCCAATATCTCCAGTATCACTTCTTTAAACAAAGCTACCCCACCACTGAATATCCCGCGCGAAGTGAATTTCATAAACTGGTCGCAGTTGGTCAAAGTTTCCGGTGTGATAGGGTTTTTGCTGCCACCGTCTAACGCGCTTACACTCATCAGATCAGTACTGTTGAGTTTGCAGATGGTGTCAATTATCTCGTTGTGTTCATCGTCCACATATTCCAGCAAAACAACTCCTGCGCCGTCACCAAAAATGAGCGACGTTTTTTTATCAAGCGGGTCGATAATGCTGGTCATTTTATCGGCAGCGCACAGCAACACGTTTTTATGCTGGCCCGAATTTAACATCGCGGTAGCGATGCGTAACCCATATAAAAAGCCACTGCAGGCAGCCATGGCATCAAAGCCCCAGGCATTGGTTGTTTTTAGTTTGTGATGCACTACGGCTGCTGTCGACGGGCACAGAAAGTCGGCCGTCATGGTAGCCACGATAATACATTCCACATCCTCAACGCCCAAACCAGCCTGCTCAAGGCAAGGGATGGCCGCGTTAACGATCATATCCGAAGTAGCCCCATCATGAAAAATGCCGCGCTGCAGGATGCCGGTTTTCTCGGCTATCCAGTCGCTTTCGATACCTAACTTGGCGGCCAATGCATCATTGGTGAGCTTGGTGCTGGGTATAAAATGGCTCAAACTTTTTATAGCTACTCCCATGTTAATTTATTTAATATTGATCTCCGCCGGCCGCGATTTACTTTTGATGAGAAAATCCGACTTGCGTATATAATGGTTCAAAGGCTCTTCTATAGTTTTGAATAACAGTATCGATACCGCGTTCAGCAAAATAAAAACCAGCGCCAGGTTTACCTGGTCGCTTTGAAAAGGCGAAACCCAATCGGTGCCCCATTTATCGTACAAGCTAAATACCCATTCGTTCAGGCTGTTCAAACCTCCATGCAACAGGTTGTACATAAAACCCAGGTGGATGAGGTAAAATATGTAACTGCTTTTGCCCAGCAACTCAACAAACGGGTTTGCTAATACCTTTTTTAACGCGCTGGCCTCGGTTAATAAACCGTAAAAGAACAAGGTGATCGCCGCAGCCAGCAGATAGTTGTTGGTGATGATGCCTAACGGGTTTTGCTGTCCGAATGAATCGCCTGGCAAAACCGGCAGTACCGACATGATCCAGATACAAAAGAACACCAGAAAAAAACCGATATAAGTAAACATGATGCGGTTACTCCTGCCAAAGCCGTTCTTCTTGATAAACAAGGCCAGCATAATGCCTGCAAAGAACTCAAAGCAACGACCTAAAAAGGTATTCAGCATCATAAATGTGAAATTCCCGAAGAAGCCATACCAGTTAACATTCCTGAAGATCAATACCAAAATAAAGCCAAAGCCTGTTATGAAAAACGGCTGTAAATAGGATTTGCCCCATTTTTTTGCCGCGTAGAACATAAAAGGCGCCGAGAAGTAAAAACACTCTTCGACCGTGAGCGACCAGCCCTGGGCAATGCCGCTAAATTTATAGTCGTTAAAAAACCCACGAACGAAGGTAATATTCATTAATAATATGCCTATCGGGTGTTCTGAGCCGCCTGTAACTTCCTTATCATGTGTGAAATGAGCAGCTACAAAGGCACAGATGGTGAGCAAAAAATACATGGGGTAGATACGCGCCACCCGGTTTTTAAGGTATTGCTTAAACCAATCTTTATCCAAAGAAAAATTATCGAAATAACGAAAAGCGATCAAAAACCCGGAAAGAACAAAGAAAATGGTTACACCGATGTGGAACTCGCGGAAAAACTTTTGCACACTTTGAGGAATGCTTTCCCCAAACACATAATAAAAATGTGATACAAATACCAGGTAGGCAGCCAACGCTCTAACACCGGTTAAGGCTGGGATATAGTTCGGCAGCGATTTTTGTGACAAAGCCTATTAGTTTTTGTGTGTAAAATACTCAAATTATTTAAGCTGTAGTTGCAAAGCTGATACCACGTTGCGTTAAAGCAATGCCGAGCCTTGTACTATGCCGCGTTTGCGGATGGTTTCGTCGATAAAGTGTTGTATCTCCGATTTTTTGAGTTGCCAGTTAGGTGCGATTAATAAGTCGCGGTCTGACAGACCGAACAGGCGCTGGATCACGATATCTTCGCGAACGAGGGGAAGCAGTTCGCACAAGAAATCGGCATATTGGGGTAAGCTGAACAGTTTAAAGGGTTCGCGTTTATACTTTACGCCCATGATTGAACCTTCAACAATATGCAGGTGATGGAATTTTACAAATTTGATCTGCGGAAAACGGTTGATCTCATCGGCGTAAGCCAGCATCATCTCCTTAGTTTCCCAGGGGAAGCCAAAAATAGTGTGCACACAAACATCAAGCTTTGAATTTTTAAGCAGTTCGAGCGCATTAACGAGTTCGCCATGCGTACAGCCGCGGTTTATTTGCCCAAGGGTTTCATCGTAGATGGATTCCATGCCCATCTCCAGATCAACATCAAAACGGTCGGTATAGCTTTCCAGTAAAGCGATCTTTTCGGCATCGATGCAATCCGGACGGGTACCTACAGATAAACCCACAATGTTTTCAGGCTCAATGCTCAGGGCCTCATCATATAGCATTTTTAAATAATGCGCAGGAGCATAGGTATTGGTATTGGGCTGAAAGTAGATGATAAACTTATCGGCCTTGTTGCCTGTGCGGGCACGCTCCATGCCTTTGATCACCTGCTCGCGGATAGATGGATTTTCGCGCGATACGGTTGGCGTAAACGAATCGACATTGCAATAGGTACAACCGCCAAAGCCTTTGGAGCCATCGCGGTTTGGGCAGGTAAAGCCACCATCAACAATCACTTTAAATACGCGCTGGCCATTGTATTTTTTTCGCAGCCACGCGCCGTAGTTATTGTAACTTTTAAAGCCTTCGGCAACAGCTATTGATTCATTTTGCATTGCCGCAAAGATACGAAATGATTTGCGGATGCTATTCGCTTTTTCACTTGTCGCAAAAGCCTCTGTTACAGGATCAGATTTAACTATAGTGTAATTTTTTATAAACACTGTTCATAAAAACTAACATACCAAAATAGTGTGTCAGTAATTGCAAATTTTGCAATAAACACATTATCAATACAATAAAAATTATTAAAATCTCAACCAACCCAATACGAGCCGACTGGTATAATTTTCGCGGTGATTAAACAAACAAATTAATTGTTAACCATTAAATTTAAAAAAGTCATGGCAACTACAAAAAATTCAACCGGACAATCGGGCAACAATTCAAAAGGAAATTTTGCTAACATGGACGAGAAGAAACAAAGAGAAATGGCCAGCAAAGGCGGCAAAGCATCTCGTAGTAACAACAGCAATGACAACAACGACAACCGGAGCCACAGGTAAGTGGCTTTTTTTAAAACCTAAAACACTTTCACATTTTAAAAGTTAATACTTTACAGCAGTGATGCTGAACCAGGAAAACGATCGGGAATAAGGCAGTAATAAAAACCTTTCTCCTGATCGTTTTCAGTTTTTACACCCCGGCTTTAATAAGCCCGGTATTTTGGTTAATTTTGTATCACTAACCAAGTACCACCATGGATACTGCCACAGTATATATTCCGCAAAATAAAATTCGTTTTGTTACCGCAACTTCATTATTTGATGGGCACGATGCCACCATTAACATCATGCGCCGCATTCTGCAGGCAAGCGGGGCCGAGGTAATTCACCTGGGCCATAACCGTTCTGTCGACGAGGTGGTGAATTGCGCCATACAGGAAGATGTGCAGGGCATCGCCTTAACATCATACCAGGGTGGTCATATCGAGTATTTTAAATATATGTACGATCTGCTCAGGGAAAAAGGCGCGGGTCATATCAAAATATTTGGCGGCGGTGGCGGCGTTATCCTTCCGGAGGAGATCAAAGAACTGATGGCTTACGGCATCGCACGGATCTACTCGCCCGATGACGGTCGCCATATGGGTTTGCAGGGTATGATCAACGATATGCTGCGCCAATGCGACAGGCCGATTACATCGCACCTGAACGGCGAACTGAAACAACTACCTAAAAAAGACAACAAGGCCATAGCTACTGCGATAAGTGTAGTAGAAAATTATCCGCAAAATGCCGACTTTTTATCGACTTTAAATAAACTGACCACTCACCAGATACCTGTTTTAGGCATTACCGGTACGGGTGGTGCGGGTAAATCGTCGCTTGTGGATGAGTTGGTGCGCCGTTACCTGATGGAGACAGATAAAACGCTGGCGATCATTTCTGTAGATCCGTCCAAACGTAAAACGGGCGGTGCGTTGCTGGGCGACCGGATCCGCATGAACTCGATCAATAATCCACGGGTGTATATGCGTTCGCTGGCTACAAGGCAGGCTAACCTGGCGCTATCCAAATACGTGCAGGAATCTATTGACATCTGCAAAGCTGCCGGGTACGATCTTATTATCGTAGAAACATCGGGTATCGGCCAATCAGATACCATGATCACCGATTATTGCGATCTGTCGCTTTACGTAATGACGCCCGAGTTTGGCGCGGCAACTCAATTGGAGAAGATCGACATGTTGGATTTTGCCGATATCGTGGTGCTCAACAAGTTCGACAAACGCGGTGCTTTGGATGCTTTACGCGATGTAAAAAAACAATACCGCCGCAATCATAAAATATTCGATGCTAAAGATGAAGACCTTCCGGTTTTCGGTACCATGGCCTCGCAGTTTAACGACCCGGGGATGAACGCCTTGTTTATGGCACTCATCAAAACCATCAAGGCAAAAACCGGGGTCGACTTTCAAACTAAGAAGGAAATGGCGGTTAGTAATGGAGAAAAATCTTACATTATCCCCCCCGAGCGCACCCGGTATTTAGCCGAAATTGCCGAAAGCAGCCAGGCTTATAACGACTGGGTGAATCAGCAATGTAAAATTGCCCAGCAAATGTTCCAGGTTAAAGGAACGATTGAACTGCTCAAAGAAAAAGACAGCTCATTCGAAAAAGGCTTGAACGAGGTGTACGCGCATTTAGAAGAAAGCCTCGATGGAGAATGCCGCCGCCTGCTGCGCGAATGGCCCGACACTATTGAGAAATACAAAGCCGAGCACTTTATTTTTAAGGTTCGCGATAAAGAGATCAAGCAGGAACTGTATTACACCTCGCTCTCACAGCTTAAAGTGCCAAAGATCAGTCTGCCTAAATACGAGGCATGGGGCGATATTTTGCGCTGGTTACTGACCGAAAATGTTCCCGGAGAGTTTCCTTACGCCGCAGGAGTATTCCCGTTAAAGCGTGAGGGTGAAGACCCTACCCGGATGTTTGCCGGCGAGGGTGGCCCCGAACGCACCAATAAACGCTTCCATTATGTATCGCTTGGGCAACCTGCGCACAGGCTTTCTACCGCGTTCGATTCGGTTACCCTTTACGGGGAAGACCCGCATATTCGTCCGGATATTTATGGTAAGATCGGTAACTCCGGCGTAAGCATAGCCACACTGGATGATGCTAAAAAATTATATTCTGGTTTCGACCTTTGCCATGCCGCCACTTCGGTATCCATGACCATTAACGGCCCCGCGCCTATGTTGCTTGGTTTTTTTATGAACGCGGCCATCGATCAGCAATGCGAAAAGTATATTAAAGAAAACAAGCTTGAACACTTGGTTGAGGCTAAGTTTAAAGAGTTATATGATGACAAAGGCTTGCAACGCCCTGTTTATTATTCCGACGGGTTACCTGAAGGCAATAATGGTTTAGGACTGCAATTGCTGGGCCTTACCGGCGACCAGGTTTTGCCTGCAGATGTTTACCAAAAGATCCATGCTTATGCCATCTCGACCGTGCGCGGCACGGTGCAAGCCGATATCTTAAAAGAAGATCAGGCGCAAAACACCTGTATCTTTTCCACCGAGTTTGCTTTGCGCATGATGGGCGATATCCAACAATACTTCATCAGCGAAAAGGTGCGTAACTTTTATTCGGTCTCGATATCCGGTTACCATATTGCCGAAGCCGGTGCTAATCCGATCACACAGTTGGCCTTTACCCTATCGAACGGTTTTACTTACGTGGAATATTACCTGAGCCGGGGTATGCATATTGATGATTTCGCGCCAAACCTGTCGTTCTTTTTCAGCAATGGTATCGATCCCGAATACTCTGTTATCGGTCGTGTAGCGCGCCGTATCTGGGCGAAAGCGGTTAAAAACAAATACAAGGGCAACGACAGGTCGCAGAAGCTAAAATATCATATCCAAACCAGCGGGCGCTCGCTGCATGCGCAGGAGATTGACTTTAACGATATCCGCACCACCTTGCAGGCGCTTTACGCTATTTACGATAACTGCAACTCATTGCATACCAATGCCTACGATGAAGCCATTACCACTCCTACCGAAGAATCGGTACGCAGGGCAATGGCTATACAACTCATCATCAACCGTGAATTAGGGCTTGCCAAAAACGAGAACCCGATACAAGGCGCTTTTATTATTGAAGAACTGACCGAACTGGTAGAGCAAGCCGTACTCACCGAATTTAAACGCATTAACGAACGTGGCGGTGTACTCGGCGCAATGGAAACTATGTACCAGCGCGGTAAGATCCAGGAAGAATCATTGTATTATGAAACCCTGAAGCATACCGGCGAATACCCGATAGTTGGCGTGAATACCTTCCTCAATAAAAACGGTTCGCCAACCATCATCCCTGCCGAAGTGATCCGCGCCACTGAAGACGAAAAGCAATACCAGATAACCGCCCTCAAAGATTTTCAGCAACGCAACGAAGACCGCGCGCCCGAATTACTTAAAAAACTACAGCTCGCCGCAATTTCCGGCGAAAACATTTTTGAGCAGTTGATGGAAGTTTGCAAGTATTGTTCTCTCGGTCAGATCTCGCATGCGCTTTATGAGGTTGGCGGGCAGTATAGGAGAAACATGTAGTCACTTATTATGTAGTGGCAATATTTATCAACCTGCAAAACATGTTGGTACTTCTGTTAATATGGTTTCAGATATTTTTTATATTATTGGCTATTGATTAGTGCACATTTTACCCGATCAACGTTGTTTAATAGTTAATAAATGAAAAATAGATTTCAGGAGTTAGATTGCCTTAGGGGCCTGGCAGCATCATTAGTAGTATGTTTTCATATTCTTGGCGATTATGCTTTTTTTAAAGTAGGCGTTACAGGTGTCGATCTGTTTTTCATTATTAGCGGTTTTGTAATCTTTATGAGTATTAACGCAGTATCAAGCGGTAAAGAGTTTGTGATCAATCGCCTGTCGAGATTATATCCTACTTACTGGGTTTGCGTAACCCTTACTTTCTTTTTGTCGTGTGCAGGTGGGGCATTACATATTAAAACCTATTTGGCAAACATGACCATGTTTCAGTACTATCTCGGGAAACCGGATCTTGATGGCTCTTACTGGACAATGATCATCGAAATGCTCTTTTACATTTTGATACTGATCCTATTTACCACAAAACTACTAAAGTATATTATAGAAATAGGTGTTACCATCGTCCTGGGCGTGTTGGCCAATTCAATATTACGGGTAAATAATTTACATTTTATGGACACGTACTACGTGCCCCTACTTAATTTTTTCCCTCTGTTTTTTGCCGGGGTTATTTTTTATAGGATATATAACCGCCAGGGCAATAGCGCAAGTAACTATCTTATTATTTTATTGTGTTACATAACACAAATTATGCTGTTTAAATTCACCAAGGCCTCTTGGCGCCTAAATCAGCCAGAATATGCACTTATGCTGGCTATTTACTTTACATTAGTTACTTTATTTGTAAATGGCTGGTTAAAGTTTATCGTTGTAAGGCCACTTTTGTTTTTAGGTAAGATATCTTTCTCACTTTACCTTATTCATCAATATTTCTTATTGCTGGTTGCTGTACCGTTTTTAATGCATGAGTTCCATATTTCGTGGCTGGCTGCGAGCCTTATAGCGATTCCGGTTGCTGTTTTGATCGCAACATTGATAAACTATTTTTTTGAGGTACCAGGCACCAAACTGATGAAAGATTTTTTAAAACGCAAGTTCATGACCAAACAAATAACTGCATCTCATTAACCCGGTATCCTATGCATTGTTCAGGACGACGCGGTTTATTTTATACATTAATGCCCGCCACTGCTCACATCATCATTATTAATACCACGCTGATTCTTTTTAAGCTGGCTGTTTAACTTGCCGAATTTATACTGAAAACTGATGTTTATAGTCCTCGAGAGGATATTATTATAATTACTTTGTTCAAAATTTTGGCCTGAGCTAAAAAAATCGAGCTTTTTATATTTCTCGAATGGGTTGTTTACGTACAAAGATATCGTAGCCTTTTTGTTCAATAGATCTTTCGAGGCGCTTAACGAATAGCCGAACCAATCATTATCCACACCCTGCAACAGTACGTACCGGCTATCGTAACCAATGTTCATCCCCATATTAAAGGTATCGCCAAACTTATAGCTGGTGTACGTAAATATGTGGCCCTGGTTGCCTCGGTTATCGTAAAACTCACCATTATAAAAACCCGATAGCCATACGTGCACCAACTCGGCGTTAATATTCACGTTTAGTTTTTTGGTGATCGGGTAATTGGCGTTCAGGTCAAAGCCCAGCCGCTTATTGGTGCCCACGTTTTGGTATGTTGCCGTAGTGACCGAGTCTTTGGGGTTAAAATTAGTTACATTTTGTATGGTGTTATTGGCAAAGGCATAGTTTGTTGCAATGGTGATGTTGCCATGCGCAAAGTTGCTGTAACTTAGCTCGAGCGAGTGATTGTTAACTGGCTGCAGATCGGGGTTGCCCACGTTAATATACTTGGGGTTCGATTTATCTTCGAAAGGATTCAACTGCCAGATACCCGGCCTGTTGATACGCTGGGTAAAGCCAAAGGTCAAACTGCTGGTTTTAGTAAGCGTGCGCTGCATAGATACTGATGGAACCAGGTTATTGTAGCTGCGATCGAGGTTAGTGCCTGCCGATGATACAAAGTTAGCGTCGATGGTTGTATGCTCAATGCGCAAGCCGCCCTTAAATACCCAATTAGTGAACTTAGCCTGGTACGAATTGTATACACCATAAACATTCTGGCGGTAATCCAGGTTGTTGGTTTGTGTTGGATCTATCACATACTCGCTGTTGGCAGTGGTTTGCTGCAGGTTTTCAAAATCGCTGTAACTGTTACGCAGTATAGCTTTGGCGCCCGCCTCAATGCTCCAAACTTTAAACGGCTGCACATAATCCAACTGGAAGGTCTGATCCTTCGATCCCGAATTATTATGCTGCCTGAAATTATATAAACCGATACCGGGGCTATAAACCTTTGAGTACCCGGCGTCGTTATTTTGCGTATTGGAGGATGGACTGTATTTGTACGACAGCGTTAATAGTTGATCTTTATTGCGCTTAAAACCCAATTGATAGTTCAAGCCAAAGTCATAGCCTGTATACAGCGCGTCATTGGTGGTTCCCAGGTGGTATGATTGTATAAGGGTGTCTAAAGCACCATACTCTGTCGAAAACAGGTCGCTCACATTGTTATTGGTGCCCTTATAATGACTGAACGATGCCGTCAATAAATTGAGCGAATCTATCTCATAGCTTAACTCTCCACTACCATATAAGTTATCGCCACTGCGCGTCCGGCTTTGATCCTGCGATTGGTTAAGCACTGGCTTTAGTACATTATTAGTATTTCCTGATGTAGTGGTGTTTTTATTCTGATGGTTATAGCCCACATATCCGCCAAAACCTATTTTGCCTTCTTTGATGGTAAAGTTGAGATTAGAAGCCGGCCCCCAAACATCGCTATAACGAAGATTAATACTACCATTGTAGCCGTTGTCGGCGTTCTTTTTGGTGATGATATTGATGATGCCTGCCAAACCCTCGGCATCGTACTTTGCGGGTGGTGTAGTGATCACTTCTATTTTTTGGATATTGCTGGCAGGCATAGCTTTAAACACATCCGAGGGGTTTTTAGCGATAAGCGACGACTCTTTGCCATTGATCAATATTTTATAATCGCCGCTACCTTTTAATTTGATATTATCCGAAGCATCTACCGAGATCATCGGCACTTTTCGCAACATATCCAAAACAGTCATGGCTTTATTTTCAGGGTCGGCCTGCACATCGTAACCTATCCTGTCAACCTCTTGTTTGATGATCGGCTTTGCCTCGTTTATCGATACCTCGTTCAATTGTTTGCCCGCAGCAGAAAGCAGTATTTTACCAAGATCGGCCTTATCGCCAACGGCAACCGTTTTGTTTTTATAACCAACAAATGCCAGTATAACTTTGTACGTTTTATCAGCCGTTCCGCTAATTTCAAAACTGCCATTATCTTTAGTTAAGGTACTTTTTAGCTGGCCGTTGGTTTTGGCATCTACCAGGGTAATGGTTACAAAGCCAAGTGGCTCGTTTTTTAACGAATCGATTACAGTGCCGGTAATACTTTTTGTTTGGGGCGACTGTGCCATTGTATACAGGCCCGTAAATACGATCAGCAGGAGTAGTAAGGTTTTTTTCATAAAATAAGCAGGTTCAATGCTTAGCGGATATGCTCAATGATAGAAAGATTATTTTATTTATTGAGCGTGTTTAACATTATTTAACTATAAAAATAGTTTAACTTCTCTTTAGGATGAGATTGCTTATAAGACGTTCAAAAAAATCAAACGTTACAACATTTAATTAATTATTATTGGAATTCTTTTTTCGGGGAAAATAGTCCATGCACCTGCGCCTATCGTCCATTTTATGGCATGTTAAGCCGATGCACTTTTGTATCGTCAATAACGACAACAATTTTTCATTTTAAAAGACATGACAACATTCACAGTTCCAACCCGCGACCAGGTAGCTCCAGCCAATCAGGCAATTTTTGATAATCTGCAAAAAGTCCTTGGCTTTGTACCCAACCTATATGCAACCATCGCCTATTCGGATAATGGCCTTAGCAGATACCTCGCCTATCAAAATGCTAAAACAACCTTATCAAACAAAGAGAAAGAAGCTGTAAACCTGATAGTAAGCCAGGTAAATAATTGTATCTATTGCCTGAGCGCACATACCGTAATAGGTAAAATGAATGGATTTACCGATGAGCAATTGATTGATATACGTAAAGGCAGAGCCACAGATGCCAAACTTAACGCCCTGGTACAATTAGCTGCCGACATTACCCAAAACCGCGGCGAAGCCAGCGCGCAAAATGTAGATGCTTTTTTTGCACAAGGTTACACTAAAGAAAATCTGGTTGACTTAATTTTGCAGGTGAGCGATAAAACCGCAATGAACTATCTGCATAACCTAACCCAGATACCTGTCGATTTCCCGATAGCTCCGGCTATATAACCAAATACTCCATAAGCCAATTCGTTAAAAGAGTTGGCTTATTTTTATAATTTAGATAAGCAATTACAATGGATACCGAAGAACAACGCCCGCCGCTCCCGCCCTTTAACCTCGAGACCGCTTTGCAAAAAGTACAGATGGCCGAAGATGCCTGGAACAGTAAAGACCCGGTTCGGGTTTCAAAGGCTTATACGATAGACAGTGAGTGGCGCAACCGCACCCAATTTATAAACGGACGTGAAGAGATCATAGCTTTTTTAACGGAAAAGTGGCGGAAAGAAAAGCATTACAAGCTAAAAAAAGAACTATGGGGCTTTCGTGAGAACCGCATGGCTGTGTTGTTTAGGTATGAGTACCAGGATGATAACGGCCAATGGTGGCGTGCCTATGGTAACGAAAACTGGGAGTTTGATGCCAACGGTTTAATGGCTAAGCGTTTTGCCAGCATTAACGATCTGGCTATTGAAGAGCACGAACGCGAACTTAAATAACAGTATGACAGGTACCAACACTTTTACCCTTGTTAACCCGCAAAACGGCAACCTTGCATTTAAGCTTTTCGCCTTCGCGGATAACAGTCATTTCGACCATATCCAGCGCCTCAACTATTACTCTATGATATGGATACAACGAGGCCATGGCACAGTAAAGGCTGATTTTTCGAAGTACGATTTTACTTCCGGTACGCTTTTTAGCTTTGCGCCCTACCAGCCGTTCATGTTAAGCTCAGATGAAGAAATACAGGGTATAGTCTTGAATTTTCATCCTGATTTTTTTTGTATCCACAAACATCAGCACGAAGTTGCCTGCAACGGCGTGTTGTTTAACAACATTTATGCGCCGCCTTTTGTACATGTCGACGAGCAATCGAAAGCAACGTTTGAGCTATTGCTCAATCAAATGCAAACCGAAGTCCAGAACGTTGCACTGGCACAATATGAGTTGTTGGTATCATACCTCAAAATATTTTTAATAACCGCATCGAGGTTAAAGACCCAGCAATACGATAATGTACAAAAAGCCGGGAGTGCGGGCAAAGAACCTTTTGTATTACAAACCCTGAAAAACTATATCGAGCAGCATTTTAAAACACATCACTCGCCCAGCGATTACGCCGGGTTGCTCAACATTACACCAAAAGCGCTGGCCAAGATCACCAAAACACATTTTAACAAAACCCTGTCCGACCTCATATCCGAGCGGATCGTCATCGAAGCTAAACGCGAATTGTACCTGAGCAATAAATCAGTAAAAGAAATAGCTTACGAATTGGGCTATGATGACGAGCATTACTTCAGCCGCTTTTTTAAAAACAATGCCGATGTATCGCCGCAGCTATACCGCGATACCGTAGGTTTTGCCAGGGCAAATGCGTAGGCTTAGATTTGAGACAAAAAACTGATGGATGACTAATTTTCTGTAGTTTTAATCCTAAATGAAACTAATCCGAAACGCGCTACTGTCCGTAATCTTAATTTGCAATCTTAATATAGCCACATTTGCTAAAAACCACCCTACCGACACCATCCCGGCAGCGGCTAAAAAGCTGATAGCCGCTTACCCCGATTTTGTTACCGGCTTTGCTAATGACCACCTCATTTTTAAAGATAAAAGCACCTTGTTATGGGACGATGGCATTAAAAATAAGTCATTTCAGCAACTGTTAAACAATCCCGATCTGGAGGATATGTTCGTGCAGGAATATACCGTTGGTGTGCCGAAAAGTAATCCTGCAGCGATGTTTGATCCCGGCCGTATACGCAATGAAGCCTTATTTTTAAAGATGTATGGCAGTGATGAAAGCGCGGTGCGTAAAAACCTTACCGAGATCATCTGGTGCCCAAAATTGGTTGGCAAAAAGATCAGGGTAACTACGGTAAACAGTGTTGACAAGAAATTGGCTGAGATATCAAAAGAACTTGACAAGCATCCCGAACTTCAAAAATACATCAGTAATATTGGCGGTACGTTTAATTGGCGACCAATTGCCGGCACCACCCGCCACAGCATGCACAGCTTTGGGATGACCATTGATATGAATACCGATTACTCGGAATACTGGCAATGGGAGTGTAAATGCAAAAACGAAGACGCGGTTGTTAAATATAAAAACAGGATACCGCAAATTATTGTGGATATATTTGAGAAACATGGTTTTATATGGGGCGGCAAATGGTATCACTTTGACACCATGCATTTTGAATACCGCCCCGAACTGATCAACTAAAATTACAGCATCATGAAAAGCATTTTGGTATTGGCACTGCTCCTGTCATTCAGTCCGGTTGCCGATAATGTAACTACCCGTTTTGCTTTACCGGCAGGTTATACCCGCCAAACAAACCCACCGCAAAGCTTTGGCAGCTATCTGCAAAATCTTCCGTTAAAACCTGCCGGCACACATACCAAAACGTACCTTGGCACAATTGCCAATACAGATGCCTATACCGCCGCCGTGGTAGATATGAGCGAAGGCAAAGAAGACCTGCAACAATGCGCCGATGCGGTGATGCGCCTTCGCGGCGAATATCTTTATCAACAAAAGCGCTATAACGAAATAGCCTTCCATTTTGTGAGCGGCTTTTATTGCGACTATATCCACTACGCCGAGGGCTACCGTTACCATAATGATAAATGGGTATTAAAAGCGGCTAAAGATTACAGCTATCCAAACTTTATGCGTTATATGCAGCTTGTTTTCGCTTACGCGGGAACCTTATCGTTGGATAAAGAATTAAAACCGGTAACTGATGTCGGCGATCTGAAGGCCGGCGACGTATTAATCCATGGCGGTTCGCCGGGGCATTGTTTTGTGGTAATGGATGTTGCGGTAAACAGCGCACATCAAAAAGTATTTATGCTGGCACAAAGCTTTATGCCCGCGCAGGATATCCAGGTGTTGAAGTATAACTCGCCATGGTTTAGTTTGGATAAGCCCAGCGAGATCCCTTACGGCGAACTGATCAATTTAAAGTATTTGAAGAGATTTGAGTAGGACGTAATAAAAAATGTCATTTCGAGCGAGCGCAGCGACGAGAACTATACTCTTGAGCGGGTTGTGTCCTGACTGCGTGAGCGAAAAAACCTTCTACAGTAGATGGGTATGGAGCAGAAGATCTCTCACTATAGTTCGAGATGACATAGTTTTTTATTAGCGTGACAAATGCGCAAAGACCAATCAACTAATGACTAATAAACCAATAAACTAAGCTTTTATCCAGCTAAACTTGTATTCCAGTCCGGGGTTTTTCATTCGGTCGGCAATACGCAGTAAACGCTCTGGTAATTTCACAATATAATCGCGGGCTTTTTCACCAGCTTCATTCAAATCGCCAATGCTTTCAATGTGCCATTCTTCAATCAGTTCTTTCAAAATGTCAACATAATCAACAGCGGTATAAACACCAAGCCGTTGCGCGGCATCAGTAAAGTGGCCAAAGGTTTGGCCTATTTTTAAACCAACTTCGCGTAAAAAGTGAGCCGGCATTACAATTTTTTTGCGCATCATATCCTCAAAAGCTATCATAGCTTCGTTGGCATCAACCTCAAATATTTTCGAGATAAAGTGCTTATAAGCGCGTGCGTGGCGCATCTCATCTGCTGCGATAACGCCGCACATTTTCGACAACAAAGTATCGCCATCCTTTTTAGCCAAACTGGCTACACGGCGGTGGCTAATGTTGGTGGCCAGTTCCTGGAACGAGGTGTAAATAAAGTTACGGTACGGATCGCTGCCGGTGCCAATGTCAAAACCGTCGGCAATTAAGTATTGGGTAGATACCTCCATCATGCGCATATCCACACGGCCGGTAAGGTACAGGTATTTGTTCAGCAGATCGCCATGGCGGTTTTCTTCGGCTGTCCAGTGGCGTGTCCATTTCATCCAGCCACCTTCTTCGCCTTTGGTTACGCCATCAACCATCGTCAGCCATGATTCGTAAGTAGGCAAGGCCTCTTCGGTAATGGTATCACCTATTAGCACGGCTAACAGATCATAAGATATGCCCTCTGCATTTTGTTGCAGCTCTTTAATATCCGAAAAAAAAGTGGCTTTAGTTGAATCGGGTAAAAAATCAGATGGTTGCCATATCTCATCAACAGGTTTCAAAAAGTCGAACATTTTCTCGAGCATATATTTCTCGATATGTTGCATTACTTCCCGGCGCTGCTCTACAAAAAAATTCATATTTCAGGTGTTATCAGGCAAAGTTAAATATTAAAACCGAATAACGCTATTTAGACTGATTTTAATTACGGTAACCTATAGCATCCTGCATACAATCGGGTAAATTTTGCAGAGAAGGCCGGCCATTAAAAATAGAAAAACCGTCGTTATATTCCCACATCAGCCCCGGTATATTTAAGGTTTTTAATGTTTTGCGCATTGCTTTAATGTAACGGCAACGACTATCCAGATCGGCATATTTATTATACGCACCGTACTCACTGCAAACAACCGGCACATGGTATTTATCGCTCCAGGGTTTTATGTACTTACTCAACTTATCCAGTAAGGATTGTTCGTTGCCGTCGTTACGATATTCATAATATTTTGTTTCGCCCCAGGTGTTTTTTGCTTTGGGATTTAACCTTGGAAAATTTTCCTCACTATAAGGAAAAGCCACCCCGGTTGTGGCGCTCTCATTACCTATCCATTCGGCCCCCTGATGCGTAAAAAAAAACGGCTCGTAAAAATGAAAAGCGTAGATAATATTGTCGTCGGCAAGCCGCTCAAAACGGCTTAATTCGTAAATACTATTGTAGTTTGTAGCTCCCACTAACAGGGTTCTTTTTTTATCAATTTTACGTATGCCTGCAACAATATTGTATGCGGCATCTTTCCATACCTGGCCATTTACCACGGGTTCATTATAAACATCAAAAAAAAGTCTGTCGGGGCTCTCGGCAATGTAATATTTTGCCACTTTTTGCCACGTATCTATTATTTTAGGCGTCTCTGTCAGATAGTTATCATTGGTAAGCTTGCCGCTGTGGTAATCAACAATCAGGTTAAAATTGTATTCTTTACATAGTTTAATCACCCCGTCAATACGCTTAAAAACGGTATTAAGTTCTATTTTTTGATCAGCAAAATAGGTGAATGCAACCGGTAGCCTGATAGTGCTAAAACCCAGCTTTTTTAACAGCACGAAATCACCTCGCTGAATGACCGTATCGCTTACAATATTACGGTTCCAGGTTTGCTCCAACCACGAAATATTGATGCCATTATTTAACCTTGCCGCACGCTTAAATAACCAGTCGTTATTATCGGCACACATTGGTTTAGTTTTTGCAAACATCATTCGCGGTGTACATACTATTGAAACAAACACTAAAAGTGCAGCAGTTGCACAATTATATTTGTAACATTTGACGCATTTAACCATTAATTTTATAATTTTAGGCATTAATACTTCCATTATCCAACCTTATACTAATAAATAATAACGCCCGATGTTTGTTCAATTAGATAAAGAAGAGCTATCCAAAGAAACGGCCAAAAAGGCATGGTATTTAACCAACAATATCATCTGGACAATTATCTTTGTTTTCCCGCTGTTCAGCATCCTGGATTTTATTTATTTACCCAGTTTTTGGGTTCAATTTTTAATAGCCCGGATAATTATAATCATGGTAATATACATGTTATATAATTTATTTCAGCGCAATAATTACAATTACCGTATACTACTGCACATCGCGTTCATACTACTCTCGTTAATAGCCTCATTGTTATGTACACTGGTTAACGTGGCGCAACTAAATTTATACTTTTTAAGCTTCGCGGCTATTGTGTTGTTCTTTAACGTTCAGGTTTTTTGGGAACCTATCAACTCGGTTATACAGGCGCTGATCTCATTAATTTTGTTAGGTATATTTTTTAAATCACTTAACGATTACAGTCTCGACATTTTTGTAACTAACGGTGGACAGTTCTTTGTTATTATCTCGGTAATTTCCTGCCTCATCCCTAACGCACGTTATAAGGTTTTGGAACGCGAGGTAAAATCGCAAATAGTTATCGAAAAATCAAACAATCAGCTCAAGGAGCAATACCGGGATATCATCCAAAAAAACAACATTATTGATGAACAGTACGAGCGCCTGCGCCGTATGGATGAGCAAAAAAACAGCTTTATTAATATTGCCGGTCATGATTTGAAAAACCTGATCGGTTCTGTTATTATGAGCAACAATATGCTCAAAGAAGAAGATTATCGTTTAAGTTCAGATCAGCGTGAGTTTATTGATTTTATTGGCCAGTCGGCCGATAAGATGCAGTACATGCTGGGCAAACTGATGGATGTAAAAGAGATCGAGTCGCCGGAGATCAAATATAACCTCGAAATATTTGACATCAATACCGAAGTACACCATGTGGTAAAGGGTTTGGTTGAAACCGCCCAGATGAAAAACATACAGTTGATAGATAACATTTTAAAACTACCATTAAACGTACGTTTGGATAAGGTATTTACCGGCCAGGTATTCCAAAATCTGCTGTCAAACGCTATCAAATTTTCGCAAACCAATAATAAGATCAGGATTGCGACCACCTTGCAACATCAAAAGTTTGTATTCGAAATTATCGACAAAGGTATGCCTATCGGTACCGACGAACTGGATAACATGTTTAACAAACTAAAAACGCTTAACGATGCATCAAACACATTTGAGAGCCGCCTTGGTTTGGGTCTTTCTATCGCCAAGTTAATGACCGTTGAAATGGGCGGCGACCTGCAATACCGCAGCGATGATAATGGCAACTATTTTAGAGTAGAATTTAACGTAATAAGCTAATAACCCTATATTATAATTAATCAAAGATGAATAGAATTTTAACTCTGTTTGTATTCCTGCTATTCCTGGGCAAAATCTCTTCGGGGCAAAGCATTGTTTCACTCAAATCGATAGGCCATAACGACGAAGTAATTAGCGGCGTAAGCAGCTCGGCATCATATTTTGTAAGGATTGACCCTACAGTAGAGGTAAACGGAAGTAAATTGATTTTATTTATCGAACCATCGCAAGTATTGCTGAAAAATCGTTCGTACATAAATATTTTAATGAACGACAAACCGGTTTACAGTACCCGTATCGGTGCCGATTCTATCTTAAGGTTTACCATCACCTTAAATAAAGATTACTTAACCGAAGATAAACACTATCTGAAATTAGGCATCAGAACGTTGTTGAGTGTATCCGACGACAAGTGTAAAGACATTGACAACCCGGGGATGTGGATCAAGGTGAAGGCCAACTCCTATTTCTCGTTCATCAAATCAAACAGCAACTTTTTTAACAACGTTAACATTTCAAACTGTTTTGATACTAAAACAGCTATCGTATACCCAAGCAACCCTTCACTTACCGACTTAAAAGCAGTAGGCTGGGCTTATGCCCGTCTTAAGCGTTCCCAACTGAGGAACATCGCTGTTTACGAATCGAGCAAAATGCCCGATAGCTTAACCAATTACATTGTGGTGGGCAACTGGTCAAAACTGAGTGATGCGCAGAGAGACATTATCAAAGTTAAGCCCGAAGCCGGCCAGGGTTTGGTGTACCTGCATAAAGCGGTTATTCAAAAAATGGATACGCTTTACAGGGATGTTATTGGCCGTTATGGCGTATCTTTTATTAAAACAGCATCGTTGCAAATGGTACCAACCGAAACCTTATTTATATCAGGTTATGATGAGGACGGTTTTAACAACACCATAACTACACTGGCAAACAGCAACGTTATCAAATCGAGTTTTGGCGACTTTTTAGTGATCAATAAAGCCGAAAACACCAACGTAAAAACTATCGACGAAAGTAAATCGCGTTTAACGCTGAAAGATATGGGCGGTTTGACTACCTTAATGGAAGGTATAGGTTCGTTAAAAACAAGCTACCAATTTAAAAACAGCGATTTTAGCTTCACACCGAAAGAAATTGAAGTTAAAATAGTTGGTAACTATAGCAACCTGAACCTGAGCGACCGTGGCTTTTTTAACATCTACCTTAACGGTGTATTGATCAGTACCGAAAAGCTCGATCCATCGGGCAAACTGAGCACAACGGCTATTATCAACCGTTATGAGTTACAAAAATTCAACACACTCGAAACCGAGTTCAGGTTTTATCCGGGCAGTGGTAATTGCGAAAACAGCTTTATCAACTACTTCGGCGAGATCAACGTAAGCCAGTCGTACCTGCAAACCAAAATACCTTTTATTGCCAATAACTTAAGCTTTTATCAATATCCCGAAGCTTTTAACACGGGTAAAACATCAATTGTATTAACCCGCAGCACAGCAAAATATGCTGCTGCTACCATTGGCGAAATTATTTACGAGTTAAATAACAACCTGCATGCCGATAACTTTCCTGATTTTGTTTATTCGGACAGGTTAGATAAATCGTTACTGAAGAAAAACAACATCATTGCTTTGCTCGCCAAGGACGATGAGATCATGAGCGAGTTCCCGGATGCGCCTATCAAATTCAACCGCAAGTTCAGGCTCTATAATAACGAGAATAATAAAGTGGTATACGAGTTGAACGACACGGTATCAAACGGCTTGGCACAGATATTCTACGGCCGGGGCAATAATGGTACGCTCATCATCACCGGAACGGGTAAAAATCTTGACCAGGCCTTCCTTTCGGCAGCCAAATCCATTACCGATCAGCTATCAACGCTTTCAAGTAATATCTGTATCTCCGATGCATCGAACAAGTTTTTGTTCAACATCAGTAAGGACAGCGACAACCTGGAATATACCGATTCAAAAGGCTCGTTCGCCAAATTTTGGGAGGCCTATAACCTGTACATATTGTTAGTGATACTGGTGCTGATATTGGTATCCTTCCTGTACGTGCGGTCGAGGGTTCAAAAATCGCAGGATTCATTTAACGAGTAA
>Ga0209026_1000610_pt1 | contig 22917 bp, 34 predicted proteins | sample AraplaCL_Col_mCL_FD_184262 | JGI IMG/M metagenome (GOLD analysis project Ga0209026, IMG submission 184262) | Arabidopsis root microbial communities from the University of North Carolina, USA - plate scrape CL_Col_mCL (SPAdes) (version 2) | ecosystem: Host-associated > Plants > Roots >... | reverse complement strand
AACTGCATCATCTGATTAAAAATATCTTTAGCCGATTGCCCGTTAATAGCGCTTATTTTAACATCGCCTAAATTACTGGCTGTAGCAATGCCGGTCGCTTCAAAATGGGCATCCCGATAATCGTTAACCTGTATTGGGATATATTTAACTCTACCGCTTTTTAATTGCGCCCGCACCACCTGTGGGGTGTTCATACTGGTATGCCCTTCGTTAATAAAAGCGGTGGTCTGTAAAAAAGCCCGGTAGGCCATTACCGGCGTAAGCGTATCAGGCAATATTTTGATCAGCGAATCGGTCTTATCCGTTAATGCTTGCCGCGAAATATCATGGTACAGGTTGGGATGTATCTCAGCCGCGTTACTCATAAAAAAACGAATATCATCAGCAACCTGCTTATGCGAATATTTAATAGAGTCCTGCGCTTGCACGGACAAAAAAGCAACGACAAATAGTGTAGCTATTAATAGTAATTTTCTGATCATGGTTACAAGACGCTATAATGCTAAGTTTGGTTGCATCAATATAAAAAAAGCCCCGTTTGTTTCCAAACAGGGCTTTCAATATGATTGAAGAATTGAGCTTATTCGCCTTTTTCTTCTGTAGCCTCCGGAGCAGCAGGTGTTTCTTCAACTGCCGGCGCTTCTTCTTTAACTTCTACTGCAGGTTCAGCTTTAGCTTCAGCAGCTACTGCTTTACCTTTGCCTGATCCACCACGACGACGGGTTGTTTTCTTAGCCGAAGCTGCGTCAACATCCTTACCGTAAACAGTGTTGTAATCAACCAATTCAATTAGTGCCATTTCAGCATTATCGCCTAAACGGTTTTCTAATTTAACAATACGGGTATAACCTCCCGGACGGCTAGCAATTTTCTCAGCTACCTCGCGGAACAAAATGGTTACAACTTCTTTGTCTTGTAAATAGCTAAACGCTGTACGACGAGAGTGTGTAGTATCGTTTTTAGCTTTGGTTAAAATAGGTTCAACATACATGCGCAAAGCTTTTGCTTTAGCTAATGTAGTTTGGATACGCTTGTGCAGGATAAGCGATGATGCCATGTTTGCCAACATTGCCTTACGGTGACTGTCGGTACGGCCTAAATGGTTTACTTTTTTTCCGTGTCTCATTGTTTTGTTGATTTTTCACGTGCATACCGTTGGGGAGATTTTCAACCCTCGGAATTATGCGGTCGCTTATTTATAGATTATTTGTCAGTAGTAAGTGGTGAGTAATAATGCGGTAAATAATTTAGTTTACTCACCATTCACTACTCACCATTCTCAATATTACTCCTCGTCTAACTTAAATTTCGATAGGTTCATACCAAAAGATAAACCTTTTGATTTAACCAGGTCCTGAATTTCAGTCAGTGATTTTTTACCAAAGTTTCTGAACTTTAACATATCAGCAACATCGTACGATACCAGGTCAGCCAGGCTGCGGATATCAGCTGCTTTTAAGCAGTTTAGTGCACGCACCGATAGGTCAAGGTCAACCAGTTCAGTTTTCAGGATCTTACGCATATGTAAAATTTCCTCGTCAACCTCTTTGGTTTCTTCTTTAGCCTGAGCCTCTAACATCATGTTCTCATCGCTGAACAACATAAAGTGCTGGATCAAAATTTTAGCTGCTTCTTTCAAAGCGTCTTCCGGGTGTACCGAGCCGTCAGTAGCAATATCCAATACTAATTTCTCATAGTCGGTTTTTTGCTCAACACGGTAGTTCTCGATCGTATATTTAACGTTTTTGATAGGCGTATAGATCGAGTCGATCGCGATAACGCCTAACATTGCGTCCGGGTTTTTATTTTCTTCGCTTGCAACATAACCACGGCCTTTGGCAATGGTCAGCTCAATTTCAAGCGTTACGGATGAATCCATGTTGCAGATAACCAGGTCAGGATTCAAAATAGTGAAATTATTTGAAAACTTAGTGATATCGCCTGCAGTAAAGCTATCCTGACCATTGATGATCACAAACACTTTTTCAGAATCGCCAGACTCGCCTGTTTTTTTCATACGAACTTGTTTTAAGTTCAATATGATCTCGGTAACATCTTCAACCACACCTTTGATGGTCGAAAATTCGTGAGTTACCCCTGAGAAACGAACAGAAGTAATCGCATAACCTTCCAATGATGAAAGTAAGATACGACGTAAAGCATTACCAATGGTTATCCCGAAACCTGGTTCTAACGGACGAAATTCAAACGTACCATCAAAATCGGTTGATTTCTGCATGATAACCTTATCGGGTTTTTGAAATGCTAATATTGCCATTTATAATCCTTGTTTATGTTTACTAATTGGATTGAATTAAAACCGGAAAAAATGATTGGTTTTTACCAATCATTTTCCGGATAATTATCGTTATTATTTTGAGTACAACTCGACGATCAGGTTTTCCTTAATGTTTTCAGGAATCTCGTCGCGGTTAGGATAGTTAAGGAACGTACCCGTTAAGGTTGCCGCATCCCACTGTAACCAGCTGTATTTGTTTATTTTTCTGCCTGCTACCGAGTGGCTGATCGCTTCCATGGTTTTTGATTTCTCACGTACTGCGATTACGTCACCAGCTTTTAAAGCGTACGAAGCAATGTTTACTACTTCGCCGTTAACAGTGATGTGTTTGTGGCCTACCAATTGGCGTGCACCTGAACGTGTTGGCGCAATACCTAAACGGTAAACTGCATTATCCAAACGGGCTTCTAAAAACTTCAATAAGTTTTCGCCGGTGATACCTTCTTTAGCCGAAGCGCGGTGAAACAGGTTTTCGAACTGACGCTCTAATACACCGTAAGTGTATTTTACCTTTTGTTTCTCCATCAACTGAGTTGAATACTCAGATTGTTTTCCTCTTCTTTTCGAGGCACCGTGCATACCCGGTGCGTAATTTTTACGTTCTAACGCCTTATCAGGACCGAAGATCGGCTCTCTGAAACGACGTGCAATTCTGGATTTTGGACCTGTGTACCTTGCCATTTTTGTGTGTTTTAAAGTATCATCCGGCCCGCAGCCGGTGAATCTTAGCTTTAAAAATTAATTGATTAAACTCTTCTCCTTTTTGATGGACGGCAACCGTTGTGCGGAAGCGGAGTGATGTCCTTTATAGTTGTTACCTCGATACCGGCAGTTTGCAAAGTACGGATAGCTGACTCGCGACCTGCACCCGGGCCTTTAACAAAAACTTCTACTTTGCGTAAGCCTAAATCATAAGCTACTTTACCGCAATCAGAAGCTGCCTGACCCGCAGCATATGGAGTGTTTTTCTTTGAACCTTTGAAACCCATTTTACCTGCCGAAGACCATGATATAGCCTGACCGCTTTTGTTAGTTAAGGTAATAATGATGTTGTTGAAAGTAGCATTGATGTGTGCTTCGCCTATTGGCTCAACAATTACAATACGCTTTTTGGTTACTTTTTTAGCTTTTGCCATTTTTCTTTTTAGATTTTAGATATGAGACTTGAGATGTGAGATTTTTTTCTCTTCCCGGCACCCTATACCTCGTTTTTATCTTTTTGTTCCAGATTGAAGATGATCGAAAAGATATGCTCTCATATCTAATATCTCACATCTAAAATCTATCAATTACTTGGTTACTTTCTTCTTGTTAGCAACTGTTTTACGTTTACCTTTACGGGTACGTGAGTTGTTCTTAGTACGCTGACCACGTAACGGTAAACCTTTACGGTGACGTGTACCACGGTAACAACCGATATCCATTAAACGTTTAATGTTCAGTTGAACTTCAGAGCGTAATGCACCTTCAACTTTAACTTTATCGTTGATTATTGTACGGATAGCGGTTAGCTGATCATCGGTCCAGTCTTGTACTTTAGTATTAAAGTCGATACCAGCTTCAGCTAAAATTTGCTGAGCTTTAGTACGGCCAATACCATAAATGTAAGTAAGACCTATCTCTCCGCGTTTGTTTTTTGGTAAATCAATACCTGAAATCCTTGCCATATTTTTTATTTGTTTTACGTAACACCGAACGGCGGGCCACCGTTGTACGGATAGTTACAAATTCTTTATTATCCCTGACGTTGTTTGTATTTAGGATTCTTTTTGTTAATTACATAAAGTTTCCCTTTACGACGGATGATCTTGCAATCAGCACTACGTTTTTTAATTGATGCTCTAACTTTCATCTCTTTGTTTATTTATATCTGTAGGTTATTCTGCCTTTTGATAAATCGTACGGACTCATCTCCAATTTCACCCTATCACCAGGCAATATTTTAATGTAGTGCATCCGCATTTTACCTGAAATGTGCGCAATAATCTCATGGCCGTTTTCAAGTTCGACCCGAAACATCGCGTTGGATAATGCTTCCTTTATTGTACCGTCTTGTTCAATTGAGGCCTGTTTAGCCATATATTACTGATTTCTATACAATTATCCGCCTTAAAAGCGGGATGCAAAATTAATAAATATTTTTTATTAATACTATTTTTTATTTTAAAACTTCATCGATATAAGAAAAAGTCGAAAGTATGTCGGCTTTACCTTTGCCAATGGCTACAGTATGCTCATAGTGTGCCGATACTTTGCCATCGCTGGTTGATACCGTCCAGCCATCGTCCCAAAATCGCACACCGGCTCTGCCGGCGTTTATCATCGGCTCAATGGCTATCACCATTCCTTCTTCCAGTTTTATACCCGATCCGCGCTTACCGTAATTTGGTACTTCAGGTTTTTCGTGAAGCCTTGTTCCAACTCCATGTCCAACCAATTCCTTCACCACGCCAAACCCGTTCTTCTCAGCATGCTCCTGTACAGCATAGCCTATATCGCCAACGCGCATACCAGCTACTGCTTTTTCGATGCCCAGTACCAAACACTCTTTGGTAACCTGCATCAGCTTGGCAGCTGTTTCACTAACCGGTCCTATCGGAAAAGTATATGCCGAATCGCCGTAGTACTTATTCAATACTACCCCGCAATCAACCGATACCAGGTCGCCCTCCTGCAATTCATACTTGCCGGGGAAACCATGTACTACCTGGTTGTTTAACGAAATACAAAGCGAGTACGGAAAACCGTTGTAATTTAAAAATGCAGGTACGCCTTTGTTATCGCGTATAAATGTTTCTGCAAGTTTATTTAGTTCTATTGTTTGTATACCGGGTTTGATAACCTTCGCAATCTCTCCAAGTGTTTTGGAAACAAGTAATGAACTTTCCCTTATCAGTTCTATCTCTTCAACAGACTTATAATTGATTTTTGACATTACTTAAATTGCCGATGGCGTTGTACCTGATGCTGTTGGAATTGCTGTCCTTCCTTGTATTCTTCCTGTCTTCATCAAACCATCGTAATGGCGCATCAACAGGTGGCTCTCAATTTGCTGTAAGGTATCTAATACCACACCTACTAAAATGATCAGTGATGTGCCACCGAAGAAACGTGCAAACTGGTTGTTAATTCCCATTAAGGTTGCAATCGCCGGTATAATAGCGATGATAGCCAGGAATATTGAGCCAGGTAAGGTAATTTTTGATATTACTCCGTCTATAAAATCGGCAGTGGCTTTACCTGGTTTAATACCCGGGATAAATCCACCGTTCTTTTTCATATCGTCAGCCATTTGGTTTGGATTAACCGTGATAGCTGTGTAGAAGAATGTAAACACAATGATCAATACCGCAAATAACAAATTGTGTCCCCACGATGTGTAATCAGACAGTGCGATTAACACACTGCTCGATGCGATCGATGGGAAGAACTGGGATATAGTAGCCGGGATAAACATTAACGCCTGGGCAAATATAATAGGCATTACACCTGCTGCATTTACCTTTAACGGAATGTATTGCCTAACACCACCATATTGTTTGTTACCTACAATACGTTTAGCATACTGCACCGCGATCTTTCGTGTTCCCTGAACGATCAGGATAGTGAACATTACTACAGCTATCAGTGCAACGATCTCCACCACAAAGATGAACAAACCACCTGTACCGTTAACGCGGGTTAAAAACTCGCTGCCAAGTGCGCCAGGTAATTGCGCGATGATACCCACCATGATGATGAGCGATATACCGTTACCAATACCCTTGTCGGTGATTTTTTCACCAAGCCACATTACAAATAATGTTCCCGATGTTAAAACAAATACCGATAGAATAGTAAAGTATGGTTCGCCAATCAACCTTGCCGCTACCTGCGATTTTACATAACCTATGGCCTGCAAAGCGGTAATAGCAATGGTTAGGTAACGTGTCCACTGGTTAAGCTTATTACGTCCGCTTTCACCTTCTTTTTGCAATTTCTGGAAGTACGGTACCGCGATACCTAACAATTGTACCACAATCGATGCCGAAATATAAGGCATTACACCTAACGCAAAAATTGATTGACGGCTGAAAGATCCGCCGGCAAACATGTTCAATAATCCCATCAAACCTTCTTTGGTTTTTTGAGAATCAAGCGATGCCGGGTCAACCCCAGGCAAAACGATAAATGAACCAATACGGTATATCAAAAGAAATAAGAATGTGTTTGTTATACGCACTCTTAGATCTTCAATTTTCCAGATATTCGATAATGTGGTGAAAAATTTCTTCATTGAAATTTATAACTTAACAATTGAACCGCCTGCTGCTTCAATAGCTTTTTGCGCAGTGGCCGAAAATGCATGTGCTGTTACCTCTAATTTGGCTTTTAATTCGCCACGGCCTAATACTTTAACTAAGTCGTTACGTGATACTAAACCATGTTGTTTCAAAGTCTCAAAATCGATAACCGATACTTTGTATTCATCAACCAGGCCTTGTAAGGCATCAAGATTAACGCTTACATACTCAACACGGTTAGGGTTTTTAAAGCCCACCTTAGGCACACGGCGTTGCAGTGGCATTTGTCCGCCTTCAAAACCAACTTTGGTTGAAGTACCCGAACGTGAACCAGCACCTTTGTGACCACGGGTTGAAGTTCCGCCACGGCCCGAACCGGTACCACGGCCTATTCTTTTTCTATTTTTAGTAGAACCTTCTGCAGGTTTCAGATTACTTAAATTCATAACATTAAATGTTTTCTACTGCTACCAAATGATTTACTTTTCTTACCATGCCGATGATAGCAGCGTTTGCTTCAACTTCAACACTATGATTTATTTTTTTTAAACCTAATGCTTCGATGGTTTTTTTCTGGCGCTCACTTCTATCGATCACGCTTTTAATCTGGGTTATTTTGATCTTGGCCATGACTGATTATCCGTTAAATACTTTTCCTAAACTAATACCGCGTTGTTGAGCTACAGTGTAAGCATCGCGCAATTGCGATAATGCCGATACAGTTGCTTTAACCACGTTGTGCGGGTTTGATGATCCTTTTGATTTTGCCAATACGTTGTGTACGCCGGCACTCTCTAATACAGCACGCATCGCACCACCGGCAATTACACCGGTACCGTTTGCAGCTGGTTTCAGGAATACAAAACCGCCCGAAAATTTACCGATCTGCTCGTGAGGGATAGTGTTGTTGATGATCGGAACTTTTACTAAGTTCTTTTTAGCATCATCTATACCTTTTGCAATCGCTTCTGTAACCTCTTTAGCTTTTCCTAAACCGTAACCTACAATACCATGCTCATCGCCTACTACCACAATGGCAGAGAAACTGAAAGTACGGCCACCTTTGGTTACTTTGGCTACACGCTGGATGCTTACCAAACGATCTTTTAATTCGATTTCGCTTGATTTTACTCTTTTTATGTTAATAGTTGACATCTCTTGTTGTAATTAAAAATTTAAACCACCTTCACGTGCACCTTCAGCTAACGATTTTACCCTACCGTGGTATAAGTAACCGTTACGATCAAACACAACATCTTTTATACCTGCTGCAACAGCTTTCTCTGCGATCATTTTACCAACCGCTACCGATTGATCTGATTTGCTGCCTGTTGTTGCAAACTCTTTTGATAAAGATGAAGCCGATACTAAGGTTTTGCCTTGAACATCATCTATAATTTGAGCATAAATACCTTTATTGCTCCTGTACACTGACAAGCGCGGACGCTCGGTAGAACCGGTAAGACGTTTTCTTATCCCTTTCTTGATTCTATCTCTTCTTGATAATTTACCTGTCATGACGCTTATTTTTTAGATGCTGATTTACCTGCTTTTCTTCTCAATACCTCGCCAACAAACTTGATACCTTTACCTTTGTAAGGCTCCGGTGCACGTAACGAGCGTATTTTTGCCGCTACCTGGCCGATCAGTTGTTTATCGATAGATTCTAAAATGATGGTTGGGTTTTTACCCTTTTCAGCAGTAGTTGAAACTTTAATTTCTTTTGGTAATTCAAACACATAGTGGTGAGAGTAACCCAACACCATATCTAAAGTATTACCGGTATTTGTTGCACGGTAACCCACACCTACCAGCTCTTGCTCAAGCTTGTAACCTTGTGTTACGCCTACAACCATATTATTGATCAATGCACGGTATAAGCCGTGTAATGCTTTGTGACGTTTTTGTTCAGAAGGACGTTGTACAACGATGTTTCCTTCTTCCTGGGCGATAGTGATATCGCTATCAACTGCCTGGGTTAATTCGCCTTTAGGGCCTTTTACGGTTACAATGTTATCATCAGATACAGTAACTGTAACGCCTGCGGGGATTGCGATTGGTGCTTTTCCTACTCTTGACATTTCTTAGTTCTCCTGTTTGATTAATAAATGTAACATAAAACTTCGCCGCCTATATTTTGAGCGCGGGCTTCTTTATCGGTCATTACACCTTTCGAAGTCGACAATATAGCGATACCTAAACCATTTAATACGCGTGGCAGGTTAGTTGAGCCTGCGTATTTACGCAAACCTGGCTTACTGATACGTGCTAAACTGCGGATTGCAGGTATTTTAGTTATCGGATGGTATTTCAAAGCTACTTTAATGATGCCTTGCGGACCGTTATCCTCAAACTTGAAATTTGCGATGTAACCTTTATCAAAAAGCACTTTCGTGATTTCTTTCTTCAGGTTAGATGCAGGGATCTCGACAACTCTGTGGTTGGCTTTAATTGCATTTCTTACCCTTGTAAGGTAATCTGCTATTGGATCTGTATTCATTGTATTGATTTATGATGGTGGTTTCCTTCCCGTAACATCCGGGACGACCTGCCGTCGGTTAATTCTTTTTGTTGAGCATGAAGCCGGAGGCATGGAGCTTGAAGCTTTTTTTCGCTTCCTGCTTTAAGCTTTTGGCTTCCAGCTTTATTACCAGCTTGCTTTCTTTACTCCCGGGATCTTACCGGCCAAAGCCATTTCGCGGAATGTAACACGCGAAATACCAAACTGGCGCATGTAACCACGCGGGCGGCCTGTTAATTTACAACGGTTGTGTAATTTTACCGGCGATGCTGCTTTTGGCAACTTATCTAATCCAATAAAATCACCAGCTGCTTTAAGGGCTGCTCTTTTTTCAGCATATTTAGCTACTATTCTGGCGCGTTTTACTTCACGGGCCTTTACACCTTCTTTAGCCATTATTGATTAATTGTTTGATTTTTAAATGGTAAACCAAATTGTTTCAGCAACTCTAAAGCTTCAACGTCATTTTTTGCTGAGGTTACAAAGGTAATATCCATACCCATTATTTTATTGATCTTGTCAATATTTATCTCAGGAAATATAATTTGCTCGGTTATACCTAAAGTATAGTTACCGCGGCCGTCAAAACCTTTATCGTTAATGCCTTTGAAATCACGGATACGTGGTAAAGCAACGGCAATTAAACGATCTAAAAACTCATACATTGTGTTATCGCGCAAAGTAACACGTACGCCAACCGGCATGTTTTTACGCAATTTAAAGTTTGAGATATCTTTTTTAGATTTTGATGCAACCGCAAGCTGACCGGTAATAGTGGTCATTTCGGTAATTGCAACATCGATCAGTTTTTTATCGGTAGTTGCAGCACCAACACCCTGGTTGATCGCAATTTTTTCCAGTTTGGGAACTTGCATAACGCTTTTGTACTGAAATTTATCTTTCAGTGCAGTACGAATTTCCTCTTTGTATTTCGATTTTAATCTTGGTACGTAAGCCATTATTTAATTTCCTCCCCAGATATTTTAGCTACTCTAACCAATTTGCCGGCAGCGTTCTTTTTCCTTCCAACACGTGTTGGTTTACCCGATTTAGGGTCGATCAACATCACGTTCGAAATGTGTAAAGCCGCTTCTTGCTTAATGATACCGCCGTTAGGGCTGGTAGCATTTGGTTTAGTATGTTTTGATACCATATTAGCACCTTCAACCAAAACGCGGTTGGTAGCTGCTATTACTTCTAATATTTTTCCTTCTGTGCCTTTTGAGTCGCCAGCGATAACCTTAACCAGGTCGCCTTTACGTACTTTTAATTTCGGCTGTTTATTATGCTTTCTTTCCATGTTACAATACCTCCGGTGCTAATGATACAATTTTCATGAATTGTTTTTCACGCAACTCTCTTGCAACCGGGCCAAAGATACGTGTACCTCTTGGTTCGTCCTGATTGTTCAACAAAACGGCTGCGTTATCGTCGAAACGGATATAAGAACCATCCTTACGGCGAATTTCTTTTTTGGTTCTAACCACTACGGCTTTCGAAACTGTACCTTTTTTGATGTTGCCTGATGGCAAAGCGCTTTTAACGGTTACAACAATTTTGTCGCCGATCGAGGCATATCTCTTGCCTGTGCCGCCTAACACACGGATCACTAAAACTTCTTTAGCTCCGCTGTTGTCAGCTACGTTTAATCTTGATTCCTGTTGTACCATCTTATTTAGCCCTTTCTAAAACTGTAACTAATCTCCAATTTTTGCTCTTGCTCAATGGGCGGGTTTCCATAATCAATACGGTGTCGCCAATGCCACAAGTATTTTCCTCGTCGTGAGCCATAAACTTGGTAGTTTTCTTTACGAATTTACCATAGATCGGGTGCTTTACCTTACGCTCAACCGCTACAACAATAGATTTTGTCATCTTATTGCTGACTACCAATCCGGTACGGGTTTTTCTTAAATTTCTTTCCATTTTTTTCTAAAAATTAATTCTTTTCAGAAGCAGGCGCAGCTTTACGCTTAGTCAGTTCAGTATTTAAACGAGCAATATCTTTTCTTACTTTGGTGATACGGCTTGGGTTTTCAATTGCCGAAACTGCGTGAGCAAATTTCAGCTTAGTGAGGTTACCCCTTTCTTCACCGATCCTTGCGGCAAGTTCTTCGGTTGATAGCTCTAAAATTTCTGAGTTCTTCATTTTCTTGTTAATTATTCGTTATGCCTGTACTTTGCGTTATCCTGCTGATAAGAGGCAAAGCCAATTCGCTAACCTGTTTATTCTTCTACGTAATCCCTACGTGTTATAAATTTTGTTTGTACCGGTAATTTTTGAGCGGCAAGGCGTAAAGCTTCTTTTGCGATATCCAATGATACGCCTTCAGCTTCGAAGATGATTCTTCCTGGCCTTACTACTGCTACCCAATATTCAGGTGCACCTTTACCTTTACCCATACGTACTTCTGCTGGTTTTTTAGTTACAGGCTTGTCCGGGAAAATACGGATCCAAACCTGGCCTTCACGTTTCATGAAACGTGTTACCGCAATACGGGCAGCCTCGATCTGACGACTGGTGATCCAGGCGGCTTCGAGTGATTTTATACCGAAAGATCCGAATGACAGTTCAGCACCACGGGTGGCTAAACCTTTCATCCTGCCTTTTTGCATCTTTCTGAACTTCGTTCTTTTTGGCTGTAGCATTGTCTTTAATTATATAAACGATGTCTCGTCGACTTTGTAATTCTTGTTATTATCTCTTTCCTGGACCGCCTGGACGGTTACCACCTTGACCACCCGGGCGATTGCCACCCTGGCCACCTGGACGGTTACCACCACCCTGGCCACCACGACGATCACCGCCTTGACCACCACGGCGATCACCACCGCCACCACGACGGTCATTACCGCCACGATCGCCAAATGCTGCTGCGCCTTCAGGGCGTCCGCCTTTACCGCTGGCACTGCTTGTACCACCAATGTTTGGCGACAGATCGCGTTTTCCGTAAACTTCGCCTTTGCAGATCCAAACTTTGATACCTATTTTACCATAGGTTGTCAACGCTTCGCCCAATGCATAGTCGATGTCGGCACGGAAAGTGTGCAAAGGTATTCTACCTTCTTTATATTGCTCGCTACGTGCCATCTCAGCACCGCCTAAACGGCCCGATGTCATGATCTTGATCCCTTCAGCACCCATTCTCATGGTCGAAGCGATTGAAGTTTTCATGGCACGACGGAATGAGATACGTGCTTCAAGTTGTTTTGCTATACCTTCTGCAACTAATTGTGCGTCAAGCTCAGGGCGTTTAATTTCAAAGATGTTGATCTGAACGTCCTTTTTAGTCAGTTTTTTCAACTCTTCTTTAATTTTATCAACTTCCTGGCCACCTTTACCAATCACGATACCCGGACGGGCAGTGTGGATGGTTACAGTGATACGTTTTAATGTACGTTCGATAACTACTTTAGATACGCCACCTTTAGCAATACGTGCTGCTAAGTATTTACGGATCTTTTCGTCTTCAACTAATTTGTCGGCATAATGATTACCACCGAACCAGTTAGAATCCCAGCCTCTGATGATGCCTAACCTGTTACCTATTGGATGTGCTTTTTGTCCCATTGCCTATTAGTTGTTAACTGTTTTACTATCCACAATTAAAGTAATGTGGTTTGAACGTTTGCGGATACGGTATCCTCTTCCTTGCGGAGCAGGGCGCAACCTTTTTAATTGGCGACCACCGCCTACAGAGATCTCTTTTACAAACAGGCCAGCATCTTCGGCTTTAACACCTTCGTTTTTGGCTTCCCAGTTAGTGATTGCCGAAACCAAAAGTTTCTCAACACGTATGGCTGCTTCTTTATTTGTAAATTTCAAAATGCTTAACGCTTTAAAAACGTTTTCGCCTCTGATCAGGTCAACTACCAAACGCATTTTGCGTGGTGAAGTTGGGCAGTCTTGTAATTTAGCTATAGAAGCTCCGCCAACAATAGCTTTCGCTGCTTCTTTCTGCTGTCTGATCAATACAGACTTTTTGATTTTAGTTGTTGCTTCCATGCCTTATTTTTTCTTTTCTGCGTGACCACGGAATGTACGGGTTGGCGCAAATTCTCCCAACTTGTGCCCAACCATGTTTTCTGTTACATACACCGGTATAAATTTGTTACCGTTGTGTACTGCGAACGTATGACCTACGAAATCCGGAGAGATCATGGAACGGCGTGACCAGGTTTTTACTACCGATTTTTTTGCTGATTCATTCAAGGTCAGAACTTTTCTTTCCAGGTTATGATCAATATAAGGTCCTTTTTTAATTGAACGTGCCATTATTTCTTCCTTCTTTCAATGATATAACGATCTGATGTTTTCTTCTTGTCGCGGGTTTTAAAGCCTTTAGCTAATAAACCTTTGCGTGAGCGTGGGTGACCACCTGAGGCCCTGCCTTCGCCACCACCCATAGGGTGATCTACCGGGTTCATGGCTACACCACGAACTCTTGGACGACGACCTAACCAGCGTTTACGGCCGGCTTTACCTAACACTTCATTTGCTTTGTCGCCGTTTGAAACTGTACCGATAGTTGCCAAGCAAGTCGACAAGATCATACGGGTTTCGCCTGAAGGCAATTTGATGATCGCGTATTTACCATCACGAGCCGAAAGCTGAGCATATGTACCAGCCGAACGTGCAATGATGCCGCCCTGACCAGGGTTCAACTCAATGTTGTTAATGATCGAACCTAATGGAATGCTCTTTAACGGTAAGGTGTTTCCTACTTCAGGTGGAACTGCGTCTCCTGATAAAACTACCTGGCCAACTGCTAAGCCTTCCGGAGCTATCATGTATCTTTTCTCGCCATCGGCATAATGCAATAATGCAATACGTGCCGAACGGTTTGGATCATACTCAATTGTTGCAACGGTTGCAGGGATATCAAACTTATTACGTTTAAAATCAATTAACCTGTACGATTTTTTGTGACCACCGCCAATATAGCGCATTGTCATCTTACCATCGTGGTTACGACCGCCCGAACGTTTGTGTGATACCACCAACGTTTTTTCGGGAACGTTAGTTGTGATATCCGAGTTATCGGCACCTACCCTGAAACGGGTACCCGGGGTTACCGGTTTAAATCTTTTAACTGCCATCTCTATATTGTGCTATAAAAGTCAATAGTTTCACCATCTTTCAAAGTCACAATAGCCTTTTTGTACTTTGCAGCGCGGCCCGATACCGGTCCGGCTTTAGTATTGCGGCTTTTTAACTTTCCAACGTAGCGCATGGTGTTTACTGCAACTACCTCGATGCCATACATGGCTTTAATCGCGTCTTTAATCTGAATTTTGTTAGCCTTAGGGTCAACTATAAAAGCGTAACGGTTAAGCTTATCAGTTAAGAGTGATACTTTTTCAGTAAGTAAGGGTTTTTTTAATATTTCCATGATTACTTAGCTAATGCTTCCTCCAAAGTTTTAACAGAACCGGTAGTTAACAACAGCTTGCCAGCGTTCAACACATCATATGTGCTCAATTGGTCGGCTGTAATTACTTTCGCTTTTTTCAGATTCCTGCTTGATAAATAAATATTGTTGTTTGCTGATGGCAGTACTAACAAAGTTTTTTCATTAGTCAGGTTCAGATCAGCAACAAACTGTATGTACGATTTAGTTTTTACTGCTTCAAAGTTGAAGTCTTCTAAAACTACGATACTGTTATCTTTTGCTTTGTATGATAAGGCAGATTTACGGGCAAGCGATTTCAACTTTTTGTTCAGCTTAAAGCTATAGTCGCGTGGTTGCGGACCAAATACACGGCCACCACCATTAAACAAAGGAGATTTTATGCTACCTGCACGGGCACCACCAGTACCTTTTTGTTTGTACAACTTGCGGGTCGAACCTGCAATTTCGTTGCGTTGTTTTGCTTTGTGAGTCCCTTGACGTTGGTTAGCTAAATACTGCTTAACGTCTAAGTAAATTGCGTGATCGTTGGGCTCAATACCAAATACCGACTCAGGTAGATGCAAACTTGCACCTGTTTCTTTACCTGATACATTTAATACTTTTAATTCCATCTTATTTATCCACAATTACAAATGAACCCTTAGCTCCTGGGATGGAACCCTTAACAACCAACAAATTTTGCTCTGGATACACTTTAACAACCTGTAAGTTTTGAACCTTAACACGTTCGCTACCAGTGTGGCCAGCCATACGCATACCTTTAAATACGCGAGATGGCCATGATGAAGCACCTAACGAACCAGGGGCTCTTAAACGATTGTGCTGACCGTGGGTTTGCATACCCACACCCGCAAAACCGTGACGTTTAACAACACCCTGAAAGCCTTTACCTTTTGAGGTACCAACTACATCCACAAAATCGCCTGTTTCAAAAATATCTACAGTGATCGTATCACCCAGATTTTTTGTGTCTTCAAAAGTTTTGAATTCAACAAGTTTACGTTTTGGAGTAGTGCCGGCTTTTTGGAAGTGGCCTTTTAACGGGCCAGTGGTGTGTTTGTCTTTTGCTTCACCGTACGCTAACTGAACAGCAGCGTAACCGTCTGTATCCACAGACTTCACATGTGTTACTACACATGGTCCAGCTTCGATCACAGTACATGGGATGTTTTTCCCTGTCTCGTCGAATATGCTGGTCATACCTACCTTTTTACCAATTATTCCTGACATTTTCTTTTTAGTTTTTGCCCATCGAAGCAGTAGGGCTTCGTTCAAGGCATTTATAAATCCCCCGAAAGGGACGGCAAAGATAGGAATCTTATATTAATTATCAAATAGTTAGTAGTTTATTTTTTCAGAAAAAGAGCAAATAAGATGTAAAGCGGTAAAAAGTTTTGCTTAAAATTTAGTGATTGATGATAATGCACTGTTTACCAACAGTTAAGATTGATTTGTTTATTCGTTTTTACTGGGTTCAATGATTCTCGCTATAGCCAATGCCTGCTTAATGAAGCTGTTGATATTCGGTTTTATAGTATGTGTAATTAAATAAACGGGATATTTTAATTTGATGGAGAAAATATGGTGCGGGTTGGTCGAAAATGATATAAAGAGTAATTTACTTTGGGCGTTGCCTGCGGCCCGTGCTCTTCGCTACAAGTCCTCATTCGCTGATAGAAGCTCACTCCGGGCTTTCCACTGCGATCACTAACGCGGACTTCCGGTCTTCCGGACTTCGGACTGACTCAAGACTCAAGACTCCGAACTCAAGACTTTTTACTAACTTGCCGTAAAATAGTTAACTGATGAACAGATCTACCTTAATGATAGCAGCCCTGCTACTGGGCACAGCTATAGCCAAAGCGCAAACGCTTACGCTCCCACCCGAAGTACAAAAAGCTTATGATAACGGCACACGCTCGTTAAACGGTAAACCCGGCAAAAAATATTGGGAAAACCATGGCCGGTATACAATATCGGTAAGCATGGCACCGCCTAGCAAAACTATTACCGGTGTCGAGCAGATCACTTACTTTAATAACAGCCCCGATGCGCTCAAACAATTGAACATGAAGCTCATTGTAAACGTGCACCGCGCCGCGGGCCGCGGAGGCGTTCCTGCAAACCCGGCACTTGGCGTAACCGTTGATGATATCCAGATAAATGGTAAAAAAGCCGCATGGGATAATAACGTCGCCATCACTACCAACCAGATGGTCGATCTGGATAAACCATTAATGCCACGCGATTCACTGAAGATGAACATTACCTGGCATTATCAACTGGCCAATGGACGCGGACGTGATGGCGCTATCGACTCGACCACCTATTACCTGGCGTATTTTTACCCAAGGGTATCGGTGTATGATGACTATAAAGGATGGGATACCCAGCCGCATACCGGTTCGCTCGAGTTTTATAACGACTTTAATGACTATACCTTGAACGTAACCGTACCTAAAAACTATATCGTATGGGCTACCGGCGATCTGCGCAACCCTAAGCAGGTTTTACAACCCGAAGCATTGAAACGGTATCAGGCATCGCTAACGGGCGACTCGACCGTACACATCGCTACCCCGCAGGATCTGGCTGCTAAAAACATCACCACCCAAAACGCCTCCAATACATGGACGTTCACCTCCAGGAATATTACCGATGTTGCCCTGGCCGTGAGCGATCATTACGACTGGGACGCCGCAAGCGTTTTGGTGGATGACAAAGCAAACCGCCGTACAAGTGTACAGGCAGCCTTTCCCGATGCTTCGGAAGACTTTCATCACTCGGTACAATTTAGCCGCTATGCGCTGGGCTGGTTTTCGCACAACTGGCCGGGCGTACCCTACCCTTTCTCAAAAAGTACCGCCGTACAGGGCTTTGCCGATATGGAATACCCCATGATGGTGAACGACAGCCACGAAAAAGACCTGGTTTTTGCCGAGCTGGTGCAGGACCATGAACAGGCGCACACCTACTTTCCTTTTTATATGGGTATTAACGAGAGCCGTTACGCCTTTATGGATGAGGGCTGGGCAACAACTTTAGAATATTTAATAGGTATTACCGAAAAGGGCCAGAAAGCCGCTGATGATTTTTACAAACAATTCCGCGTTACACGCTGGATCCATGCCAAACATGATCAGGAGCAGCCGGTGATCACGCCTTCGCCCGATGTAACCCGCGCCGGTGGCGGTGGCGATAACGCTTACGGCAAACCATCGCTAAGCTACCTGGCACTAAAGGATATGCTGGGCGACGACCTGTTTAAAAAGGCGCTGCATAATTATATGGATAACTGGAACGGTAAGCACCCCATTCCCTGGGATTATTTTAACTCGATGAGCAGCGGCAGCGGTAAAGATCTGAACTGGTTTTTCTATAACTGGTTCTTTACCCCCAGCTATATCGACCTGGCTTTAGAGAACGTAACCAAGGATGGTAGCACCTACAAGCTGGATATTAAAAACATCGGCGGTTTTGCCATACCTTTTAATGTGGTTGCTACTTATGCCGATGGCAGCACCGAAAGTTTCCATCAAACGCCGATCGTTTGGAAGGCGGATCAAAAGCAGATCAACATCACTGTTAAGCCATCAAAAGAAGTTAAGTCGTTTACGCTGGATGGCGGCATTTTTATGGATGCCAACGAAGCCGACAACACCTGGTCCGCAAAATAACCTCGCACTATGAAAAAATGGTTCCGTTTATCGCATTGATCGGAACCATTTTTTAACTTGATTATACAGTAGCTACTTAGTGTATTGCTGAATTATCCTTTTATATTTACAGCACTTATCACTCCTTTTGAATGAAATTATTGAATAACCTGGGCTGGAGCAGCGGCCAAACCACCAAGCAGAATATCTTTAACCTGCTGTGTTCTATCCTTATCGTTACTACCTTTTTTACCCATGTTTTTTGGTTCAGGCAAATTGGTTACAAGGTACAGCCTACCGAAATTTTGTTTTTACTGACTATTCCATTCATCCCATTTAAGGAAGTATGGCAATATCAATGGCGCGAGAATGCCACCTTTGTTAAACTGATCTTAATTTACCTGGCGTTCGATCTTACAAGCTCGATGCTGAGTCATCGCCCAAGTTCGGTGCTCGAAAGCTTGGGCAGGGTGTATCTGTTTACCTTTTTCGCTATTCTAAGTTACCGGTTCAGCGCACTCAGTCTTGATGACCTTACTGAAAAGATAACCCGGTTATTTTTTTATGGAGCCGTACTCACCGGTCTGGTTGCAGCCTACGGCTACCTGATGATCACGATAGGCAGACCTACCGAAGTTTTAATGTTTTTTGACCATTACCCTTACTTTGGCCGTTTGTACCGTTTACGGAGCGCCAATATTTACCCTTCGTTGTTTATCAGTATTATTACTCTGCCACTATTGTACCTGGTTGGTGTTTTTAAAACCAGTCGCATAAAAAACCTTGCGGTAACCGCCTTGGTTTTGTTGTTGCTTTGTGCTGCGTTAACGTTATCCAAATCGATATTGCTAATAACATTGGGTTTGGTGATCTTCGGGCTTAAATGGACAGGCTACCTTAATAAGGCTACATTCATTATTTCGACACTTGTATTTGTAGTGTCGATAGTCATCTTCACGCATGTGATCATCGTGAAAACAGGTTCGGATGAAGAAAAGAAAGTATTGCCAACTTATTTTACCTCCAATAAAGTCGTAGCGCAAATTGCCGGGTACGACCTGCTTGAGACAGATTACCTCACGCTAAAACGAACAGAAGTTGACCTGTTCCCTAAGCATTTGTTTTTTGGCGTAGGCACGGGCAACTTTAACCTGGAAGTACAGAAGTATAAGAACCGCGGCCTCTTCCCGGAAAAATTTAGCAACCTCGACCCGCATTGTACCTACATGGGCGCTTTGGTTGAGGATGGGATTTTTGCATTTATAGCTTTGCTCGCGATATTTATCTATGTATTCAGGCTATTCGCAAAACGACCTGACCTGTTTAAAAGCGATTTGATACTGGGATTATTCCTCGTCTATATTACCTTCCTCATAGATGGCATTGAAACGGATATCTTCAACTTTAGGCATCTGTGGGTATTCCTGGCGCTGGTTATGGTGTATCTGCAAAAAGTTAAGCCCGTAGAAAGTAAAGCCACTGCCAATAGTTAGGCGACGATTTTAGTGTACTTGTATTAATATAGTATTTATTGCCTTTGCTCATAGTGTTTAGAAAACAGTGCGAACCATTTGCACATCCGCACATATTCTCATCTGCACATCGGGGAATCTACTCCATCAACCTCCTGATCAACTCAGAACTTTGCACGCGGCCTTGTTCCAGCCTATCGCCAAAAAACTCTTTTACCTGGTTAAAATGTTCTTTGTAGCCTTTCATATCGCCATAGCCGATGATCGACGACCATTCGCGTACAGCCGAGTGGAACTCCAGATCGTCGCCACGGATGGTTTTATCATACAACGCCGCTTCTATCGATTCTTCGAGCAGCTCTTCGTTCTTAAACAAATACTCGGCTATGCCCAAGCGCAGTCGGAATGGCGGCGTCTGGCAGATCATATTATCATAAGGGTTTACGTCCAAATGGTACCAGGCATCAACCATACTTAATAAACTTAAGTGCGAGTTGGGCTTGCGCAGTTCAGCCTTCCCCGAAAGGGAAAACTCGCGCATTACCGCATCATTCAATAATATGGGTTTACGGCTTTCGTGAAAAACAAAATCGCGGGCGCGGTAAATGCGCTCCCTAAATATTTTTTCCTCCTCCTGTATCATGAGTTTAAACAATTCCGACTCTGAAACCGCGTAGCGCTTTACCTGCTGCCTGGCATAAGGATTTAAAATAGCCAAACCAGCGTACACGTGTGCTTTATAACTAAATATCCGTAGCGTGGTTAATATCTTCACGTTATCGATACCGCCTATGTAACTGGCATTTTCCCATGGGAAGAAACCGGCTTCTTTCCAGGCTGTGCCCATGCTCTCGAAGCCTACGTGGGTTACAGCCTGTGTATCGGCTACAATTTTATCGTGTTCGTGGTAATCGGGTATTTCTACAATATCCGACCCGATGGCAGTAAACACGTCAAGCACCCGCTGATACACTTCGGCATTACTGCGGTGCGGTATAACAGCAAGCTTTTGTTTATCGGGCGCAAAACCGGGGCCGTGCAGTGCGTGTATGGTTACAATGTAAACATCACCGGGCAGGTATTTTTCAAAGGCCTCAATTTCAGGAGTTTTTACTGATGTCTGGCCTGCAATAATAGCTCCGGGCTTTGCAGATGCACCATATTGAGCTACAACCCTGGCGATCGTTTCGGCTTCTACGGAGTAAATGATTAAGTCGGATTTCGCCGAAACCTGGTGCCCATCGTCCATTACCTTAATGCCCAGGGGCGTTAATTCCCCGTCGAGTTTAGCCCTATATTCCGGCAGATCGCACCCGTATACGCTGTATCCAACTTTCGCCAAAGCTTTAGCGTATAATTTGCCCATATCGCCCAAACCAATAATACCAATGTTCATGCAGCTAATATAAGTATGAGGCTTGATATTTGCGGATAGATTTGATATTTGGTTTTTATAGTCCGAAATTAGAGTAATTGTAGTAAGTTTGACATATACACCTATTATGCCAGTATTATGAATAAGACACTTAGCTTATTGTTTAGCCTCATTCTGTTAACCGCCTGCTTTACCTCTTACGCTCAGGATACCTCAAAACATGGCGCAAAAAAGCCGGAGGGTATAGTTGTGCCATCGGTTTACCACCCAATAACAAGGCCGGGCTATAAGCATCTGGGTAAAAATTACCGTCCCGATACAACATTGAAAGCGAAGGCTACAACTGCCATTAAGCCGGACACATCGAAAGCACGTGTACAAATACCGGCGCAACCTGTTTTTGCCGACAACACGCTATACGGGCAGTACAATGCACTTGTTAAAAAAATGTATGCTTATGAGCGTGCTCCCTTAGCTGTGTTTTATAAAAACTTTACCGATACGCTGAATTTAACCCGCCATATGCTGAGAGACTCAACTGCGAAGCTGATAGCTCAAAATAAAACCATCGCAGGTTTACAGGGCGACGCTACAAGTAAAGAGCAGGCCCTGGCGACAACCTTATCAAAAACCGACCAGATGAACTTTTTGGGGCTATCGGTACCTAAAACAACTTTCCAGTATATTATGTGGGGTTTGGTAGTGGTGCTGGCCGGTTTTTCAATCGCTATCTATTCCCTATCTGGCTCCAGCCGGCGTGAAGCGGCTTACCGCATACAGCTTTACGAAGAACTTGAAGAAGAATTTAAGGGCTATAAAGCCAAAGCCAACGAAAAGGAAAAGAAACTGGCCCGCGAACTGCAAACCGAACGCAATAAGGTCGATGAATTGACGGGGAAGAAATAGTGTATGAAACCCGTTAGTTTAAATTTACTAAGGCTGGTAGGATATTGTTTATATATAGCCGTAATGATGGTATTGATAGGCTATTTAATATGGCCATTGTGCCACGATGTATACCATCATCCATTTTTAATATATTTCCCGCTTTTATATTTAGGTACGGGACACCTGGCAAAACATTTTATCGATGTACAATATAAATACTTGATCGATTTAAGTTATCCTGCTATCTTCCTTATTACTATTTTGATTCTTCGAAGCCTTTGGCTCTAATACAAAAAAATGCCTCCCGATATTCATCGTGAGGCATTTTTATTTCGTGTTAAAATCGCAGCTAACTAAACTTTGATCTCAACTTCAACGCCGCTTGGCAACTCTAATTTCATTAGGGCGTCAACAGTTTTTGAATTTGAACTGTAGATGTCTAACAAACGTTTGTAAGAGCATAATTGAAATTGCTCACGAGCTTTTTTGTTCACGTGTGGTGAACGCAAAACGGTGAAGATTTTCTTTTCAGTTGGCAAAGGGATCGGTCCGCTTACCACAGCACCCGTAGGTTTTACTGTTTTTACGATCTTTTCGGCAGACTTGTCTACCAGGTTGTAATCGTACGATTTTAATTTGATTCTGATTCTTTGGCTCATTTTGTTTTTGTTTTAAACCACCCACAAGAGCTATTAATTGTTAGGTGATTGGTTTATTATGTTTATTGAGTTGATTGAGTTGTTTTTAGCAAGTAATCACTCATCTAATCAACCCAATCAACTTTTTAACTCAATTACGCGTTTGCTGCAGCTTTTTTGCCTTTAGCTTTTGCTACAACTTCGTCCTGTACGTTACGTGGCGCTTCAGCATAGTGATCAAACTCCATGGTTGAAGTAGCACGGCCCGAAGTGATGGTACGTAACTGGGTTACATAACCAAACATCTCGCTCAATGGTACGGTTGCTTTGATAACCTGTGCGCCGGCACGTGAGTCCATACCTAACAGCTG
>Ga0209026_1000609_pt1 | contig 22967 bp, 21 predicted proteins | sample AraplaCL_Col_mCL_FD_184262 | JGI IMG/M metagenome (GOLD analysis project Ga0209026, IMG submission 184262) | Arabidopsis root microbial communities from the University of North Carolina, USA - plate scrape CL_Col_mCL (SPAdes) (version 2) | ecosystem: Host-associated > Plants > Roots >... | reverse complement strand
GTAACAATAGTACACGAGCGCGAATCTGAAACCATAAGGGTATAGGCCCCCGCGCCAATTTGGTTTAAATCGGCAGATGAACCGATGATTTTGCCGGCAGCATTTGTCCATGAGTAGCTATAAGGCGCAAATCCGCCGCTAACCTGTACGCCTGTGATACTTCCTGTTTTTAAAGAGCAGCCATCATTGGTAATTTGGGCCGAGCCTTGCACAATTTGCAATTGCGCAGCCCCTGCAACAGTATAGCTGTTGTACAATTGCTCACAGCCGTTAGCATCGCTTAAGTACAGTTGATAGGTGCCCGGAGCAAGGTTACTTATACTTAAACCTGTGCCTTTTGTTACGCCTTGGCTAACCCATCGGGCTGATTTAACCAGTGCATCTGCGGTGACAGTAATTGATCCGTTTGACTGGCCGTAGCACGCATTGATTACACTATTGGCATATTGCGGATACGTGGTTAATACCTGACCGGCTACATGGTAAGATTTACTAACCATAGCGCAGCCAAAACTGTTGGATGCGGTTAGTGTATAGTCGCCTTGCGCTACACCGGTTAAATCTATAGAAGTACCCACCACTTTATTTGCTGCATCTACCCACTGGTACTGCGTAGCCCCAGTAACCTGAATACCAGAAACAGTTCCATTAGTCAACGCGCAACTGGCAATGGTAGTTTTAACATTCGACTCATCCATAGTAATACCATTGGTTTCGGGAATGGTAATAGCGGATGAGTAAACGGGGCCGCAGGATGTACCATCAGTTACCTGTAACGTGTAGGTTCCGGCTGGCTGGTTTGTCAGATCGGCAGTTGTGCCTACTTGTGTTCCTGTGACATTTTTCCAACTGTAAGTCAGAGTACCGCTACCGGTTGCTGTTATGCCTTTTATTGAACCCGTTGATTGCCCGCAAGGTGTGGATTGAACCGCCGCCGAAGATTGGTCGATGTTAGGTCCGGTGGTGTTGGTTATAGCAACAGGTCCGTATGTTTGTTTGCAGCCACCTGTAGTAGTTATCGTTAATGTATAGCTACCAGGTTTAACACCAAAAAGGCTTAAAGTATTGCTAACAATTTTACCGGAACCATCGGTCCATACAGCAGATGAATATGAAACGGCTGTTAGTCCGCTTATTGAGCCGTTGCTACCATTGCAAGACGCGGGCGTTACTTTTAAAGCTGAATTATTAATTTGACTGGAGCCATCCTTTATTTCATAAACCGGCGACATATTTTGACAAAAGCCATTGCTAATTACCAGGTAATATTTACCCACCGGCACATTAATTAAATTTAGGGTATTAGCAATTTGATTTCCATTTTGATCATACCATTGAAAACTTGTTGCGTTAGCCGATAGTCCCGTAATGGACCCATTGTTACCCCCGCCACAAGCTAATTGTATTTTTACATCTGTTGGTTGATTGGTAAAAGCCAGTGAAGTGAACTCACTTGTTTCACCGTTAAGTGTAGATGCTGCTACAATGCTATAATTACTTAAGTTTCCGCTATAACTCCAATTACCTGCTCCGTCTGCCATAACAGAAGTGAATAGTTGTTGGGGTTCGCAATAATTACATAAAATACTGTAATAAAGATCTACGCGCGAATTGGGTGTTGCTGTGCCGTTGATTAAGTTGCTAGATCGGTTTGTGATAGATACCGTTTCAACCGGAGGAACGGCGCCGTTAACCACACCTAACCTGTTGGCTTTTAACCCATTGTTACACTCAAAAATATTGTTGACAACTTCTACTCCCCTTGATTGAAAATTGTCTACAACACCAGATTGGCTATTAAAAAGACTTCCGTTACCACAACCAGCAAAAATATTTGCCTCCCCGGGGTTTGTTCCTCCAATAAGCCCGCCGCCGGTACAATAGGCTATAACTACACCCACAGACACGTGTGGGATGATTGTGGTGCCGCTGATGTCGGTACCAATTTTGTTTCCTTGCACGTAAATAAAGGCAGGGGTGCTTGAAGCGCTGAAGCCTCCAAGTGATATATTATCAATTATTTTAATTCCCTTGAATGAACCGTAATAGTCCGCTATCGAAAAACCGTTATTATCGGTTGTACCACCAGTTAAGGCAGCTTTTGCGGTATAATTAAGGCCAAAAAAGTTGTGGCTTACTAATATGGTGCCTAAATCTAATGGCATGTTATCGCCGGCTTTAACAATAACACTGTTACCATAGCACACATTTCCCTCTGCAAACGTATTTCCACCAAACGTGAAATCTGCTATGCTGCCTAATTGTATGCTAGCTTTCCCTAGAGCGCATATTGATACACCATCTTCATTTATACCGATAAAATTGGCGCTTATCTTAACATTTTTATTTACGGTAGTTTGAGTTGGTGTGAAAAAATCATTACCTCCTATATTGGATTCAAAATTCTTAATAACATTTCCTTTACCTACTGCGCCAATGGTAACATTTTGCGAGTTTTCAATAACTATCCCGGTATTAAAGCCGTTATTAGAAAAAAGTGTCGGGGCCTTGTCAAACATTAGACTATAAACATCTATATCATGCTGTTTAAAAATATTAAGCGCTTGGCTTCCATTCTCGTTAGTGCTACCCAAAAAAGAAATCAAAATCCTAATCTTCGCGCCGGAAACTCCAAAATTGCTACCTGGCTGCGTACTACCATCTATTACCAGGTTGGATGAAACGTTGGGCAAAACACTTCGAATTGCGATGGTCCGTCCCGCTAAACTTTGATCTAAAATATTAAAATTGATATAATCTTTAACAGCAGTACCATTTGCTGCGGCTTGCGTCAAGGCATCACGCAAAGTTCCCGGGCCTGAATCGGCATTACTGGTGACTACAAAAACATCGGCAAATGTTTTAGCACCTAAAAAAAGTAGAAGTAAAAAGATTAAAAATATTTTGTGACAACGCATCGGTACGCAACATCCGACTAAAGTAATACTTTAAGCGCATTTTAAGAGCCTTGCAAATTTATTTCTTAAATCGATTGCAAAATTTGTAACTTGTGGCATGGCTTTTCAGCTGCCTGTTTTTTTTAATAGCGCAAATAAGAATATTTCGGGTTATTTTTCTTAACGTTGAAAAACTTTTTAAAATTACTAACTTTACAACTAACGGGAATATAACCTTTTAACTTTTGTCACGTATAAGCCCCCTATGAGCAGCTCCAACAACCCTGTTAGTATTCTTTTAGTCGACGATGACGAGATCAACAATTTCATATCGATAAAGCTGATTAAGAAAGCAGTTGATAATGCAGATATTAAAGCTTGTTTGAACGGCAAATTTGCTATTGATGAGTTGTCTGAGATCCAGCGCCAGGATCCATCTAAGTTGCCCGACTACATTTTGCTGGATATTAACATGCCGATTATGAACGGATGGGAATTTCTTGACGAATACAAACGCCTCAACATAGACCCGGCAGGTAAAAGCAAAATCTTTATAATTTCTTCTTCCGTTTTTAGCAATGATATCAGTAAGGCACGTTCGTATCCGCTGGTAAAAAACTTTGTTTCAAAACCGCTTAGCGTTGAGAAAATAAAGGAAATGCTGGAAGATGCCGCGCTCAATTAATCGCCCGGCTTCCTCTAAAAATATTTGAATACTTAGTTTTGTTGTTGTGGGTTATACCTTTTTAACCGCGGCAACCACATCCTCAATTTTTGGCGGCTTATCAAAGTATTGGGTCATGTGGCCTTCTTTATTGTAAATGGCTACAAAAGGCGTGGTCATAACATGAAAATAAGTAGCAATGTCTAAACGAGGGTACTCGCTGCCCATAGTAATGTTTTTGTATTTAGGCAGATCATAATCACGGCTAAAGTTCTTCAGCATTCCCAAATAAGGATAAACGGTACGGGTAGCACAGATCATCACAATCTGGATGTGCTTAAACGCGTCCATCTTCTCGGTCATGTCCTTCATCATATGCTGACAGTGCGGGCAATCGGGCGCAAAATAAATAAACATTACCGGCTTGTCTTTTTTTATAGCGGCCTCAGTTACAAACGAGCTATCTGCCTTGCAGATCCTGTAATGTGGCATAGGCAGCTTTAAAATTTTAGGATCTTGCTGAGCATGGCTGCAGGCAGCAACTAATACGAAACAAATAAAGGCAAGCAGTTTTTTCATGATGATATTTATGCAATAATACTTTATTTTTTTAAAACTGTTATAGCGGGCTTTTATTATGACCAGCAAAAAACTTAAACGGCAAATTGCTGTAAATGATGGTCAAGGTGTTTGTAAAATAAAGTGTTCCACTCGCTAATGGATAGATTACCAAACGATAGCGATTCACGACCATCGAAATAGGCTTCGCCCATTTGCTGCGTTTTTTGAAGATAGCTGATCAATCTTGTCTTTTCTGCTTCAAAATCCTTCTCCTCCGTCATTTTAAAAGCGGGCGCCGTTGGCGTATTGCGCTTGTAGGGTTTCGGACCAACAACCGTGTTTTTTACAAACGCTTTGATAAAGAACCGGGCAAACGCGTTAGGTTTTGGGTGCTTATCTTCATAAACCATTTCGTAACTCACGCAGCAATGTGCCAGCATTTGGCCAGCGTTCATTTTACCCCAAAGCGGTTGGCTTTGCGGGGTTAATTTATTGATGCGATTTACCATTTCCTGTACATCGGCAACGTTAAAAATATTTTTCATCGTGAAGGTTTTTTACTTCAAAGATGGTTATTATTCAGGGAATTATAAGAATGAAAGGCCGTTTAGTTATTTGCTAAACGGCCTTTCTGATCTTATATTCTGCTATTGGCAAGCAACAGCTGTGCGCTATTGGAAACTTATCTTCCTGATATCTGAAGATTCGGTTACATAAATATTGCCTGCTGCATCAATTGTAACGCCCGTTGGGTGGTTAAAGGTTGCTATCTTACCCGGACCATCAACCGTACCGCTATCTTGTACTCCCTGGCCGGCAACAGTGGTCACTGTTCCATCAGTTGCTACCTTACGTATTTTGTTATTAAAGGTATCTGCAACGTAAAGGTTTCCCTGTGCATCGATGGCAATACCAATTGGCAAATTAAATGAAGCAGCGGTGCTTACACCATCGGCCGATCCTGGCAAGCCGTTACCTGCAATAGTTTTTACAACTCCTGCAGGGGTGATTTTACGTATCACGCTGGAGCCCAGGTCAACGACATATAAATTATCCGATTTATCTATGGTCATGCCCATCAGGTTTCTAAACGAGGCTGCAGTACCGGTGCCATCTATGCTTGCCGAATTACCGCTGCCCGCAAACACGGTGGTGGTTCCTGCGGTAGTAGTTTTAAATATTTTATTTAGTTGCTGGTCGGCAGCAAAAATATTGCCTGATGCATCTACGGCTACGCTTGAAATGTTTGCTGCGCCTGGTATGTTAATGGTAGTGACTACGGCATCCGGAGTGATCTTACGAACGCGGGTAGCCTCGGCAACGTACAAATTGTTAGCAGCATCTATAGCCATACCCCATGGGCGGTTAAAGCCTGCCGAGGTACCAATACCGTCCTGATATCCGTTAGCGCCGCCTGCAAATAAGCTAACCGTGCCCTGGCTTAATTTCCTGATTGCTCCGGATTGAATATATTCAGAGGTAAAAATGTTTCCCCTGCTGTCTGAAACGATACCCCACAATTGCGTAAAGCTTGCCGATAACGCAGGGCCATTGCTTAGGCCAGTTGTAGAACTACCTGCCACTGTGCTCACCATAGCGGTGCCCTGATAATTAAACATCGGCCCTGTAACTAACGGACCCTCATTTACCGAAATACTTACCGGGCCTGTACCCGCACTCATTGGCACGGCTACGGTTATTGACGTTGGAGTTGCCGACAAGATTAAAGCCGGTTTGCCATTAAAATAAACCTGGTTATCTGTACGTGTGATGCTAAAACCAGTGCCTGTTAGCGTAACCGAAGCATTATACGGTCCTGATGTAGTGCTTAATGAATTGATGGTAAGCGGCGCGACATGCAACGATTCCTTTTGGCATGATTGAAAGCAAAGAAATGCCGCAATTAAAATTAATAAGTTGAGGCGTACTGTTAGTTTCATAAGATCAAGTCTACAGGTGAAAAAAGGTTGTTTTACCAACAATACTTTCTTCTTACGTAGCTTGATTTGATTTTGTTCGGGTTTAGGACTAAAAAAATAAAAAAACTTTTTGCCGGTAAAGACCTGCTGGAAATCAGGCCGTTTGACTCATATCATTACCCATAGTTTTTATCTTTCCGAAGTGGGGGCAGCCACAGTCTTTTTTAAAAATGCCGCATGACGAAAGGCTCATCAATAAAGCTGCACAGGTTAGGATGGCTATCGTTTTTAATCTTCTCATTTTCTTACGCTCCGATCAATTTTTCATATTCATTATGCGACAACAAACCCTCCAGTTCAGATGCATCTGATAGCGTGATCCGCACCATCCATCCATCGCCATACGGATCGGTGTTTACCAACTCGGGCTGGTTGTCTAACAGCGGGTTGGTTTCATCAATTATTCCGCTTACCGGCATAAACAGATCAGAAACGGTTTTTACGGCCTCTACAGTACCAAAGGTTGCATCTTTTTTTACTTCTTCGCCAGCCATGGTAATATCTACAAAAACAATATCGCCCAGCTCGCGCTGCGCAAAATCAGTTATGCCCACGTAGGCGTTGTTGCCATCAACCTTTATCCATTCGTGATCCTTGGTGTATTTAAGCTCGGTGGGGAAACTCATTTTATTGACAATTGTTATATCCAAAAATAATAAAATCCCTGCCTAAGCACTAAATAATCTGTTATATAGTTTATCTTAGTAAGCCAACTATAAACAGCCGGACAAATTTGTTACTGCTTGCCTACCCCACTATGAAAAAGCTTAACTGGTTTTTATTGTGCATCCTCGCCATTGTTATACATTCGTGCAGCGATGAGCCGGAAACTGCACAGACCTCGTCGCCGGCTCGGCGCGACACCACCAGGGTTAATGTGCCCATGGACCGCGACGATGCGCAGTTTGCAGAACGCGCAGCCATTAGTAACCTTACCGAAATTGAGATGGGGCAAATGGCCATGAAAAAAGGAGTAGATAAGCGCGTTAAGAATTTTGGGATGCTGGTAATGAAAGACCAGGCTAAGGCCGATGTTAAGCTGCAAGCCATCGCCAAAGCAAAAAAGATAACGCTGCCAAAAACGGTTGATGTAGCGCAAAGGAAGACTTTGGATAGCCTGGCTAATATTTCAGGACAGGCGTTTGACAGGGCCTATTTGTCGGCAATGATGAACGACCACATAAGCAATATTAAGCTAATGCAGACCGCTTCTAAAGACCTGATGGATGCCGACCTGCGTGCGTATGCTGCCAAAGTTTTACTGACCGACAAACGCCACCTGGATGCCGCGACCGGCATTAAAGGATGGATGAAAAAATGATCTTCCATGAATAGTCCTACTAAAACTAACTATGCGCCGGTAAATGGCATTAGCATGTACTATGAGGTTTATGGCGATGGCAATATACCGCTGGTGCTTATTCACGGCGGCGGCTCTAACAGATCGGGACATCGGTGAATCGTTCGATCAGGATGCGGACGACGTGGCTGGGTTGTTGGCACATTTAGGCATAGGCAAGGCCAATTTTTTAGGTTTTAGTAATGGAGGGTCAACCACGCTTTATATCGCCAAAAAGTATCCGCAATTAGTTAACAAGATTGTGGCAGCATCACCGCTCTACAAACGCGACGGCGTAATAGCCGGAATGTTTGATGGCTTGCAGCAAGCCACCTTAGCAGATATGCCCGAGGCGTTAAAGACTGGATTTTTAGCAGTAAATCCCGATAAGGAAAAGCTGCAAACCATGTTTAATAAAGACAGGGAGCGTATGCTCGGCTTTACAGATATGCCTGACTCTGATCTGGAAGCCATTACTGCACCTGCTTTGCTAATTGTTGCCGACCGCGATGTGATAACCGTTGAGCACCTGGTTAAGATGTGCAGCCTGATACCTAACGCAAGGTTGGTAGTGTTACCGGGTACGCACGGCTCGTACCTTGGCACGGTAGAGTCTGACTTATTGCAAAGCAGCCGCATGCCCGAGATATCAGCCATTTTGATCAAGGAGTTTCTGGAGATTTAAGTCTCTCATCCATTTGCATAACCCCCTCCAAACGCCTAATTTGGCACTCCCAATCATTTATTTATGTCAAAGCCAATAGTTGCCGGTATTGTGTCATACGGCATGTCCGGAAGGATATTTCACGCGCCTTTTTTAAGTACAAATCCGGGCTTTAAATTGAAAGCCGTTGTGGAGCGTCATCAAAAGAAAATGGCGGACCGATACCCGGATATCGTAAGCTATGACAGCGTGGAAGATTTCTTGAATGATGAGGAGCTGGAACTGGTTGTTATAAATACGCCCAACTTTACCCATTTTGACCTGGCTATGCAGGCGTTAAATGCTGGCAAACATGTTTTGATTGAAAAACCGATGGCCGCCAACCAGGCAGAAATAACGCAATTGTTCGATCTTGCCAAAAGCAAGAGTTTACAAGTTTTTGCCTATCAAAACCGCCGTTGGGACAGCGACTTCCTTGCTTTTAAAGAAGTGATTGAAAGCGGCAAACTGGGCCGCTTAACCGAAGTGCATTTACGCTACGACAGGTATAAACCTATACTGGCGGTTAAGCCTTTTAAAGAAACTGCCGATACGCCAATAAACGGTTTGGTTTACGATCTGGCACCGCATATAATTGACCAGGCAATGGTGCTGTTCGGTCGCCCGCTGAGTTTTGATAAAGTGACGGCTAAGCAGCGCGATAATTCGCAGGTGATAGATTACTTTAACTTCCGTTTGAACTATCCCGGCGAACTAAAAGTGTATCTAACCGGCGGATTGCTGATACCCGAACCGTTACCCTCATTCATCGCACACGGAACCTTAGGCACTTTCACCAAGCACCGATGCGATGTACAAGAGCCCCAATTAGATAAAGGCATGCTGCCAACTGATGCAGCTTACGGCTTAGAGCCGGAAGGTTGTGAGGGCCGACTGGTTACCATGGGCGTCGACGATCAGAAAACGGTGGAGATGATCAAATCGGGCAGAGGCAATTACATGCATTTGTTTGACGCCATCTATCACACCCTCCGCGAAGGCGCTAAATACCCAATAACTGAGGAACATGTAAGTTGGCAGATGGAGTTGGTGGAAGCGTAACGCCTTTTTAAGCCTTATTTCACCCTAATAATATCTTCTATCTTCACCGGCTCTACTAATCGTTGGCCGTTGGCTTTTTGCGATTGAATTTTTCTTACCACATCCATTCCGGCGGTTACTTTGCCAAAAGCGGCAAATCCGTAGCCGTCGGGGTTTCGCGCACCGCCGTAATCAAGTGCCGGCTGATCATTTATGCAAATAAAAAACTCGCTGGTAGCCGAATTTGGGCCACTGCGCGCCATAGAGAGCGTACCATCTTTATGCAGCAGCCCTGTTTGTTGGGTAGTCTCAATTTTTATACTGTCGGGATGTAAGCTTTCCGGCATATTGCCGCCTTGTATCACCTCTATCTTAACCTTTCGGTTGGCTTCGTTAGCCGGTGTGCAGGTTCTGAAAAAGCTGCTGCCTTTGTATAATTTTTTATCAACGTAAGTCATAAAATTAGCCACTGTGACAGGAGCCTTATCAGGGTAAAGTTCTATGGCGATATCACCCAGCGAGGTTTTGATCAAACAATGGATAGATCGCTGTGCCGAGGCAAACGTTGCCATCAACAATAACAAATAAAGAATAACAATCTTTTTCATGCCAATTAAGGTACAGTTAATTTTCAGCTTCCTTTAAAATCAGGACATGTTTGATGAATTTTATATAGCTGTCTGATCAAACAGAAAAGATCGCACGAATTTTGTTGTGATTTTAATATTACTCACGGTAGTTATAACCAGGCAGATTATGGAAACAAATGATCAGCACCGCAGAGATTTTATAAAAAAGGCCGCTGTTGGTTCGCTTATGGGGATTGCGCTGTTTGGAGCATGTAAAGAAAGCGACGACGACGAAGATCAAAAGGTATCGCCACCGGAAGATCTGATGCAGGAGCATGGGATGCTTAACCGGGTATTACTCATTTACGATCACTGCAACGGCCTCCTGGCCGCAAAACAAAGTTTTCCTATAGAAGCTTTATCCCAGTCCGCCGGTGTGATACGCACTTTCGTAGAGGATTATCACGAGAAGCAGGAAGAGGATTATTTGTTTCCGCGCTTTAAAAGGGCCAATCAATTAACCGATCTGGTACAAACGCTGCTTATGCAGCATAACGCCGGTCGCGCTATTACCGGCCAGTTGATGCAACTCACAAAATCGCAGGGATCATTATTAACTACCGATGGGCAAAAGATCGCTCAACTGCTAACCGCTTTTAATACCATGTACCGCCCGCACGAGGCGCGTGAGGACACCGTTTTATTCCCCGCTTTTAGAAAAATTGTTTCTCACCACGAGTACGACTCGCTGGGAGAAGAGTTTGAAAACAATGAACACAAGAAGTTTGGAAAAAACGGCTTTGAAGGCTTTGTAGAGAAAGTAGCAGGTATTGAAAAAACTTTAGGGATTTACGAGCTAACGCAATTTACCCCAAAGGGTTAATATCATTTAGCACCAGTGCCGGGTTGGCCTTTTATCTGCATACTCAAGCCGTCATCAAAAGCCGAAAAATCTTTTTTTAGTTTTCTGGATAAGATGTTGAGCTTATTGCCTTCGCGGCTTACTTCCAGGTAGTGAAACTCGGGTTTGTAGTCAGCCGCCAGGTCGTGCATTACATCATTATTGGCACGTAACGGCTGGTGCAGTCCGCCGCCACCGCCAATAACCAGAAATTGTTTCCCTTGTACCTTAAAACTCTCGAAGTTGTGCGAGTGCCCTGATAAGAACAGTATCGCCTTTTTCGACTGGATAAAGGGTGGAACAAAATCACGCTTTACCTCGGCCGAAGGACTGACGATGGTACTGTTGGTATATGGAGAAAAATGGCAGCCCACGATCACCATTTTAATAGCAGGGTTATTATCCAAATTAATGAGTTCGGCTTTATACCAGCCATTCTGCTGCGCAATCTCGGCCGGGGTCATATCCGCAAAGTTTGAGTTGAGCAACACCACGGCTACCGAGTCGATCACCTCGGCGTAGCCGGACGGGTCATAGGCCGTAAAACGTTTCCTGAAATTGCGTATCCCCTTTTTGGAGTTAAACATTACCTCATGGTTGCCCAGGGTGGCATAAACCGGCACCGAATCTTTAACTGCCGCGCCTAAATACTTATCTATATTTTTCCAGGCGCTTTGGCTTTTACCTAACGACACCACATCGCCCAAAATAAAAAATGCTTTTGGGCGCAGCGTATCCACGTCCTTAAAGATCATCTTGGTGGCCTCGAGGTTATGGTCAGATCTTAGCCATAGCTTTTCTATCCACATCGGCTCCTGCGTATCGCTGGCGAAGGCGATCACCGGCTTTTTTGACTGCGCCATCAATAAATGGATACAGCCTAATAGCAAAAGGAAAAGTGCTACCGCCCGTTTCATATTGTAAAAAACGTTGATTTAACGAGTTTATTTTGAATGACTGAATGTTGGTTACCCCGAGTATTCCTGAAGCAGCTGACGGTAACGATTCAGGATAGCCGAGCGCGAAATAAAGCCGACAAATGCGTCGTTTTTACCCACTACCGGTAAATTCCAGGTGCCCGTCTCGTCAAATTTCTTCACCACATCGCGCATGTCATCACCGGCATGAATAATGGCAGGTGGCTCCGTCATCACCTCCTGTACTTTTAAGGTAGCGTAAAGGTCCTTGTTAAACATATATGGGCGCAAATCGTCCAGCGTGATAACTCCCGTAAGTTCACCGCCCGGTGTCACTACAGCGATCAAATTACGCTTGCCATTGCGAATTAGTTCTATCAAAGCACTAAAGGGCATTTCAGGGTCGATGGTTTGCACCCCGCGGTCTATCAGATCATCCATTTGCAGCAGCAGCAGCAGGTTTTGATCGTGCTCCCGGGTAAATATTTTACCCTCTTCGGCCAGGTGCGTCATTTCGGGCGATATTTCCGAAAAGCGTTTCGCTATCAGATAAGCAATTACAGAAACGATCATCAAGGGGATAAAAAGATCGTAACCCGAACTAGCCTCGGCAATCAGGAAAATGGCTGTTAGCGGCGCATACAACACCCCACTCATCACCCCTGCCATACCTACTATCACCATATTGGTAACCGGCACATCGGCAATGCCCACCTGGGTGCAAAATACCGCAATAAAATAACCCAATACGCCACCTGCAAACAAAGACGGCGCAAAATTACCGCCGTTACCGCCGCCCTGTATAGTAACGGCTGTGGCAAACGCCTTAAACAAACAGATTAACCCCAAAAACAACAGAATGAACCAGCTTTGAAATGGCAGGTACTTTAAAAAGCTGTACTGCATAATCTGGTTTATCTGCCCGGTTGCCAGTCCTTTAACTACGGTGTATCCCTCGCCAAATAAAGGCGGGAACAGCACACATAGCAACGACAATAGGACGCCCCCTGTTGCTGCTATTTGAAGACGGCTCCAGCCGCTGCGTTTAAAGCGATGCTCTATCCACTGCGAAACTACCACGTAATAACGGGCATAAAATCCGCAGGCCAAACCCAGCACCAGGTAAAACGGAATATTTTTATAGTTAAACGCATGGCGCGATCTGAACAAAAACAAAGTTTCCTCATTTAACAGCACCCGCGACACCAAACTGCCACACACTGCCGCCACCACCAGCGGAATAAAATCGGTAAATACCACACCGGTTAACAATATCTCGAAGGCGAACATCATGCCCGCAATTGGCGCGTTAAAGGCCGAAGCGATACCTGCTGTTGCGCCCGCTGCCAGCAATAGGGTACGGTCCTTATAGTCCAGTTGATAAGTACGTGCAAAGTTAGAACCAATGGCCGCGCCGGTTACAGCGATAGGGCTTTCTAACCCTGCCGAACCACCCAGGCCAACGGTAATGGCACTTTGTACCATTTGTGAGTACATTTTTACCGGCGATACGAGGCTGGAGTTACGGGCAATTTCGTAAAGAATGGCAGGGATGCCTTTTCTATCGTTACCACGATAAATGTATTGCACCACCAGCGCCGTAAGTACAATACCCAGCAGCGGAAAAACGCCGTAGAAAATGATCTGCTGCTCAAAAACAAACTCGGTAGTAATAAAATGGTGAATTTTTTGAACTACGTATTTAAGCAACACACCGGCCAGACCGGAAGTAGTGCCCACCAAAATACCCGAAATAATTAAAAATTGTGTACGGTTTAAATGGTTCTTAAGCCATAACAACACAATCTCATGGCTACGCAATTGCTTCAAACTCTTCGCTTTCAGCTCGCGCCTGAACTTGAGAAAATGATGGTATCTTTTTATTTTGGCCCTGTCGCTCACGGTAATTGCTTTTGCAAAGAACGGTATAGTTATCGTTACTTAACAGATTTGCTACAAATTGTTTATTTTTCTTTAAAATAGCGTATGCATCATGAACATCATTTAAAAAGCTCCGATACGATAAGAGATATCGTTATCGGCATGTCAGACGGGTTGACCGTTCCTTTTGCGCTTGCTGCTGGCTTAAGCGGCGCAGTCAATTCATCGGGTATCGTAGTTACGGCGGGCATTGCCGAGATCATTGCCGGATCTATCGCTATGGGGCTGGGGGGCTTCCTGGCCGGAAAAACGGAGACAGACCATTACCGGTCGGAACTTAAGCGCGAGTATGACGAAGTAGAGCGTGTACCCGAACAAGAGAAAAAAGAAGTGATGGAAGTTTTTGCCACTTATGGCATTTCTGAAAAACTACAGCGCCAAATAGCTGATGAGATGGCCGAAGACAAGGATAAATGGGTGGATTTTATGATGCGCTATGAACTTGGATTAGAAGAGCCGCATAGCAACGCCGCTACTAAAAGCGCCATAACTATCGGGCTGTCATACATTGCGGGCGGCATTATACCGCTTTCGCCCTATTTGCTTATACCTAACGCAAGCACAGCCTTAAATTACTCGTGTATCATTGCGTTGATATGCTTGTTTGTTTTTGGCTACTTTAAAAGTAAGGTTACCGGGCAACCGGTTTGGAGCGGTGCGCTTAAGGTTACTATTACCGGCGCACTGGCTGCCGGCGCGGCCTTTGGCATGGCCCGGTTAATTAACGGACATTAAATTTTAAATATATGACAAAGATCACCCCGGTTAGAACAGATATCGATCATCCAAATAAAAACAAGCGTTACAGTTGGTCGCTCCGCTTATGGCACTGGTTAAACGCCATTGTTATTACCGGCTCGTTGTTAACAGTGCTGGTTAACTCTACTTTGCTTAAAGGTAGCGATGCCGTAAATACAGTCAGCTCTGCCCTTACGGCTAAAGGCGTTAGCGTGACTGACAAACAAGCGCGCTGGGTGTTGCATGATCTTCAGGACAGGGTTTGGGAATGGCACACTTACATCGGTTATACATTGGCGGCCTTGTTTTTATTCAGGCTGATATTGGAATTCTTCCAGCTGGCCGATCAAAAACTGATGCACAAGATCAAAACGGCTCGCCGTGATTTCTTCGTTTTGAAAAAACACAGAGAAACAGCCGGACACGAGTTTTGGGTGAAAACCTTGTACGCCATCTTCTACCTGCTGTTATTGGTAACCGTTATAACCGGCCTTGATCTGGCTTTTGAAGACGATGTTCCAGCGCTAAGACAGTTTCACTTTTTAAAGGAAGTGCATAATTTCAACATGTATTTGATACTTGGCTTTATAGCGGTTCATATTATTGGCGTGCTATTGGCCGAAAGGAAACCACACGACAAGGGTATCGTTTCTGATATGATAAATGGCGGGGCCGATAAAGGGCATTGACGGATAATGCCAACAAGCCATGGCACCCAATTCCGCGCATTTTTCGCTCATTTAAGAAAATATGAAAAATTGTACTTTTTTAAATACATGAGGCCACTGGTGGCATCAAAAACGCAGTTTTATGGGTATTTTTACCCATTGTTAAATTGGGTATTTCTACTCATTGACAATGCGGTTTTATTTGATTTAACTTAGTGGTGCAAACCACTTTATCATGCAAAAAGACAATGCTACCCAAACCCTTATTAAATTAACCGAAGCCCTAAAAATCCCCGTTACCCGGAAAACCTTAACCGAAGAATTAGAGCGCCACCCCGACTACGAAAGCCTTGCTGCATTTAGCGATGTACTGGACCGCATTAAGGTACCCAACGCGGCCTACCGCTTAACATTCGAACAATTGAGCGACCTGCCGGCGCCTTATATAGCGCACTTATCGCGTAAAGAATTTGGTGTGATTCTTCAATTCGATAGCAGCGGTGTAATCGTTACCAACGAACGCTGGAGTGGCAAAAAATTTACTACTGAGAACTTTCAAAAAATATACTCCGGCACCGTGTTACTGGCCGAGGCAGATGAGCAATCGGGCGAGGCGGATTATGCCGCTAAATTAAAGCGGCAAAAGATAGAGCAACTGCGCCAGCCGGTGGTGTTTGGCGGGGCCTTATTACTGCTGGTAACATACCTGTTGTTTCAAACCAGTTTTATACAAACCTTAACATTATCGGTCGCGCTTTTAACCGTATTTAAAACAGCAGGACTTATTACTTCTGTTTTGTTATTAATACAAAGCATAGATGCCAATAACCCCCTGGTGCAAAAGCTTTGCGGCGACGATAACAAAAACTGTAACGCCATACTATCATCAAAAGCAGCCAAAGTGGTAGATGGATTAAGCTGGAGCGAGGTAGGCTTATTTTATTTTGCAGGTACCTGGCTGGTGCTGTTGCTTGGCGGACGGAGCCAGGGGTTAATGGGTACGTTGGTTGTTTTAAACCTGCTAGCATTGCCTTATACTTTTTACTCTATTTATTACCAATGGCGGGTAGCCAAACAATGGTGTGTTTTCTGCTGCACGGTGCAGGCGTTGTTATGGTTAGAATTTTTTGCCCTGCTGCCTTACTTAAAAGGTGCCTGGTTATGGCCAACCACGGCTGAGTGGCTAAACCTGGCTACCGGTATGGCCGCGCCTGTTTTATTATGGATGCTGGCTAAGCCCTACCTGATGCAAAGCAAAGAGCTAAAACCACTAAAAGCCGACCTGCGCAAGTTTAAATACAATACCGACCTGTTTAACACCAGCCTACAAAACGAGCTGCATTATGCCTTACCTGCTGCAAAGGACAGCCTGATCATTGGTAACCCCGAAGCCGAAAAAGTAGTGACCATGGTGGCTAACCCATACTGCCAACCCTGCGCCAAAGCGCATAAAGCATTAGAGTGGCTAAACCATCGCGATGACGTAAAACTGCAGGTGATTTTTTCCACTCGTAATGATGAGGATAAAAAGGCGATAGTAGCCGCACACCTGCTGGCCATGCAAAGCGCCGGCGATAGTGTAACTGTTGGCAAGGCCATGCACGACTGGTACGAGCAAAAACAAAAAAACTATGACGAGTGGGCCAAACAATACCCGGCGCAAAAGATAGATAATGCTGCGGCTTTACAAACCCAACGCGAGTGGTGCAAATTGGCCGAAATTACCGGCACACCAACCATATTTATAAACGGACGCCGGCTTCCCAAAGCCTACCGAACCGAAGACCTGAAGTATTTTATTTAAAAATAAAGCAAAGAAATTGTCTCGCGAACGATCAAGTTGCCTGTCTTGGGTAAAATAGGCCGGGAAAAGCCGAACCCCGCAAAGTTCGGTAAACAAATAATAATTTAATGAAAAAATTTCAATTAAAGTTAATGTCTCAAAAGATGTCAAAAAACGAGATGAAAGCTGTTGTTGGCGGAGAAGTTACAGGCATGTCGTGTACTATCACTTGCGATAATGGCGGCTATAGCATCGGAAATCATTGTCCGGACGATGGTGAAGACAGTGATTATTGTTACGAAGGGGGAGTTATTATTACTTGCCATTGTGATTATGCATAACAGCGTACAACTAAATCAAAGCACTTTACACAAGCCAAACTTAATCCCTCTCTATCGAGGGGGCTTGAGTTTACCAATAAAACTTTCGAAATGAAGCTGAAAATGTCAAGAAGAAAAAATTTCCTTGCTCTAATATTTCTGTTAGGATTCTATACGGCTGTTAGTCAAAAGTTGCCAAATAAACAGGAGAGTAACATTTTTGCACCCAGCAATGTGAAAATCGATGGAATCCCCTCAGAATGGAACAACCAGTTTAAGGCTTTCAACAATGCAACTGAATTGTTTTATACGGTGGCAAACGACGATAACAACTTATATTTTGTTATCCAAGCAAAAAATCCGCGTGTAATAGAAAAACTTATCCAGGTAGGAATCAAGATTACAATTAACAAGTTAGGTAAAAAGGATGATGCTGGACCTGAAACTGCTAGTTTAATTTATCCTAATATCGACGTAAAGACAAGTGGAAAAATTATTATGTACGCGGGCGCAAAAGCTAAACCGTCAATACCTCTGCCACCGCGCCCACCCGGGATGCCCGTAGATAGTAACTATGACAAACCCATTTTAAAAACTAATGACTCGCTTAGAACGCTTGCAAATGAAATTCTCGCACGATCATCTAATGTTATTCAGGTAGTTGGACTAAAAGATATCCCGGACGGAGAAATGTCTATTTACAACGAACAACGGATTTTAGTTGCCGAGAGATTTGACAATACAGCTGCTTATACTTATGAGTTGGCACTGCCGCTAAAGTATTTGGGGTTAGACAAAAGTCATAACCACTTTGCCTATAATTTTAAAATAGAAGGCAGGCTTACTAATCCGAAGCATGGTATGAGGGTAGATTATGTCTACATTGATAACCGACGCGTCGACGTTGATCAGGACCTTGACTCTGCTACAGATTTCTGGGCAGATTATACCTTGGCACAAAAATGATCCTTCGGGCACAAAAATATTGTCTCATGAGCAATAAGTTACCTGTCTTTAGAAAAACAGGACCGGAATCCATCGGCCGAATAAATGATGAAAAAACTAACAAAAAAAAATGAAAACTTTGAAATTAAATTTAAATGGCGTTAAGGCTCTGTCAAAAAGCGAAATGAAAGAAGTTAACGGGGGACTAGTAAAAACCTGTCAGATTGATTGTTGCAGTACTTGGGGCGGATATGTAGGAAGCGTAGGCGGCCCTGATTGTGATCAAGATTACGGCAACAATGTTTGTGACGCGATATTTGGTGATTGGTACAGCGGCGCATATGTTTGCAGTTGCGGGTGCACTTACTAAATGAAAAAGAGCTGCCATAATTGGTAGCTCTTTAACAAAACATTATCAAAAATAAATGAAGATTTTGAGTGACGAATAGTGAGCTTAGAAGTGAAGCTAACTAAACAAACGAAATAAAAAGTATCGCATCAAAATTTAAGGCTCAAATTGACAACGAGCTAAATGCTAAAATGTTACTAACGCTACTAAACCAGTACACAACATTTATTGCTGATATTGTGATTATTTTATCGGGAATTGTTATTCAGATAACTTATGAGGCGAATATACCTCAGCTAAAGCACCTTAAGGCATTGCACAATAGTGAACCAACCCTTATCTTCCTGAACCAAATTCTATCCGTTTGAACTTCCCCCTATACAAACAACAAGATCAAATGGACTGCGGGCCCACCTGCCTGCGGATGGTATTGAAATATCACGGGCTCAATATCGCCATACAGAAGTTGCGTTCCATGTGTTTCATTAACCGCGGCGGTGTAAATCTGCTTGCTATTAGTGAAGCTGCCGAAAAGTTAGGCATGCGTACCACGGGCGTAAAACTTAATGTCGCTCAGCTGAAAGAAGCAGAACTACCTTGTATTTTACACTGGCACAATCAACATTTTGTGGTGCTATATCGCATAAAAAAGGGTAGATTTTATATTGCCGATCCGGCCGGAAGCAAGTTCTCACTGGATGAGGAAGCTTTTAAAAAACACTGGTACAGCCATAAAGAAACCCGCGATGGTATCTCCCTTTTATTGAGCCCCACGCCACAGTTTTTTGAGCAGCAGGATGACAAACCCAACAAAGTTTCGTGGTTGTCTATATTAAGATATTTTTACGCCTATCGCCAGCTGTTTGTACAACTGGCTTTTGGTTTGGGCATAGGTACACTGCTTTCGCTCATAACGCCCTTCTTAACCCAATCTATTGTCGATATCGGCATTAACACCCGCAATATCAATTTTGTGTACCTGATATTGATCGCGCAGGTAATGTTGTTTATCGGCAGCACCAGCGTAAACTTTATTCGCTCATGGATATTACTGCACATCAGCACACGCATTAATATTTCCATCCTGACTGATTTTTTAATGAAGCTCATGAAGCTGCCGGTAAGTTTCTTTGAAACCAAAACCACGGGCGATATTATGCAGCGCATGAATGATCAGGCACGTATTGAAAGCTTTTTAACGGGCACCACCTTAAATACGCTTTTCTCTCTTATCAACCTGGTGATCTTTACGATAGTGCTGATCTACTATAACGTTACCATCTTTTTGGTGTCGATAATTAGTACCTTATTGTATTCGGCGTGGATCTATTCCTTTTTAAAACGCCGCCGCGAGTTAAACTATAAGCAGTTTGACAACTCCTCCCAAAATTCGAGCACCATTGTCGAATTGGTAAACGGCATGACCGAGATAAAATTAAACAACAGCGAGAAGCAAAAACGCTGGGGCTGGGAACGTGTTCAAGCCAGGCTGTTTAAGTTTAAGATGCAAAACCTGGCGCTCAATCAATATCAACAGGGTGGCTCCGCTTTCATCAACCAGGCTAAAAATATATTGATCACGTTTTTAAGTGTTAAGGGGGTGATAGACGGGCAAATAACCTTGGGTGGTATGATGGCTATTCAATATATTGTGGGCCAGGTAAGCAGCCCTATAGAGCAGCTTTTGGGATTTGTGCAAAGTTACCAGGATGCTAAAATAAGTTTGGAGCGTTTAAACGAAATTCACGAACTGCCGGATGAAGAGTCCACCGATAAACATTGGCTGCATGAGTTACCTCAAAACAAAAGCATCAGCATAAAAAACCTCAGCTTTACCTATCCGGGAGCGGGCAATGAGCCTGTGCTTGAAAACATTGATCTTTCAATTCCTGAAGGGAAGACTACGGCCATTGTAGGCATGAGCGGCAGCGGAAAGACCACCATCTTAAAATTATTGCTGCGCTTTTACGAGCCGGAGAAAGGTGAAATTAAAATTGGCGCCACCAATCTAAATAATATTGGGTTTAAAACCTGGCGCGCAGCATGTGGCACAGTAATGCAGGATGGTTTTATTTTTTCTGACACTATTGAGAACAATATTGCCGTGGGCGACGACTACCCCGATCAGCAGAAACTACAAAACGCTATTCGTATTGCCAATATTCAGGACTTTATCAATGAGTTGCCCTTTGGCTTGCACACCAGGATCGGCACCTCGGGTAACGGGGTAAGTCAAGGCCAGCGGCAACGCTTGCTGATAGCGCGGGCCGTATATAAAAACCCCGATTATTTGTTTTTTGACGAAGCCACCAACGCGCTTGATGCCAACAACGAGCGCGTTATTATGGATAACCTGAATGAGTTTTTTAACGGCAGAACTGTGGTTGTTGTGGCGCACCGCCTAAGCACCGTAAGCAATGCCGATAATATTATTGTATTGGATAAGGGTAGGATTATTGAACAAGGCACGCACCAAGAGCTTACCGCCCTTAAAGGCGAATATTACGAGTTGGTACGCAACCAATTAGAACTGGGAATGTAATGAAAAATAGTCAACAGATCGATTTGCCGGTCAATTTGTCGCCGCCGACAGCGCAGGAAAGCGAACGCCACACCGGCGAAATACAGGATATTATTACAAAAGTACCGTCATGGGTAATACGCTGGGGTATAATGGTGTTTTTTGGCGTGTTATTGATCGTTTTATCTATTGCGGCAATTGTTCGATATCCGGATGTGGTAAAGGGCCGTATGCGTTTTCAACCGCTTGAAGCAGACAGGTTGGTAGCTACTGATAAACCGGCACTTATAAGATCTGTGGCCGTTAAGCAGGGCGAGTTAGTTAGAGCGGGACAGGTGCTGGCCGTACTACAAAATAAAGAAAGGGTGGAAACAAACCTGGTTTCGCCCATTACCGGAAAGGTGGGATTTGTGGTTTTGGCGCAGCCGGGTAATATTTTACAGCCTCAGCAATCATTATTTGTAGTGCACCCGCCTGTGCAACATTTTTTGGGCGTGATACAAATACCCGTAAGCACTATTGAGCAGGTTAAAGTAGGACAAACTGTGATAATAACTCTGGGTGATAAGCAAGGCCAGGCAAGCGATGAGCTAAAAGGCAAAATAAAGGCCCTAACTGATGAGCCTGATAAAAATGGCATGATCACCGCACAGGTTATGCTTGACAACCCCGATCAAAAAAATTTAAAGACCTGGACAACCGGCGATGCACAAATTTTGACCAAAAACATCAGCGTTGCCCAAAGGATATGGAGTAGTATAATTAAAAAGATTTAACGCAGAGCTTCGCACCTGGTTGGTGTTGTTAAAATTGGTTGTATCAACGCCAAAACAGGGTCCCTACGGCAGCATCGACACTCAAGGTGCCTACTCCAAATAGTGTCCCACAACTACCTAAAAAACTTGAAATTTTCAATATGTTGATTTTCAGGCAAATAAAGCAAATACAAAGCTAAACGCACCTACTTTTAAGGTGTCCCAAAGTGTCCCACACCCAAGATATAAAAAACTAATAATCAATACATTAACTAAAATAGATGTCCCGGGTGTCTCACTTCTCCCGCGGGACACTTTCTGACTGAGACCGCGGTTCGCACCAACAAAAAAGCCCCCTGCCTGCAAGCAGAAGGCTTTGAGTGTAACTTATTAATTAGAGGATTGGGCTAAGCTTTTTTATGCACCGCCGGGGTTGGCAGCTTGATATAGCTGGTTCCGTACGGGTAGCGCTGCGGCCTTGACAGCAGTTTGTTTGCTTCGGCATTGCCAATAAACTTTTCGGCTACCGGATCGAAGTGCAATTTAGTTTTAAACTTCATAGAAGCATGAGCAACCAGGCAGGCGCTGCATGAGCGGTGCGCCACCTCCACCGGACTGATATTCGGTTTCTTATCGCGGATGCAATCCAACCAGTTTCGGTGTTGCTCGGGGCTGTTGTACAGGTGTATCTCGTTTTTGCCGGTTACATGCTCCAGTATCTTGGGGTCGCTGGCCGCAAATTCTGGCAGTACATTCGCTCCTTTTGATGAAGGGTCGGAAGCGGTGGTTTTACCGATGGTCCGGGTACAGAATATCCAGCCTTTGGTGCCTTCAAATTTAACCCCGTTCTGGTAGGTATCGTTTATGACTATTTCCACACCGTTAGCGTATTTCATGTGCACCTCAAAAGTTCCATGAACATTCCAAAGCCCTTTGGTTGGGAACTCTACGTTAACGCATTCGGCCGAGATCGGCCCGGTGTGTTCGGTATTCATACCCCAGTGGGCAATGTCAATGTGATGCACACCCCATCCGGTGATCATGCCTGCACCAAATTGCTCTAAACGCAGCCATCCCGGCCGTGAGGGGATATTTGGCTCGTCCATCACCCTGTCGCGCGTGTAATAAACATATGGGGTTGAGCCCAGCCATGCATCATAATTAAAACGATCGGGTACCGGCATTTCGGTAGCAACGCCACCGGCGGGGTCGCCCGGCAGGCCAATCCGCACGGTCTTTAACTCACCGATGTGGCCATTGCGTACTAACTCGCAAGCTTTTTTAAATTGCGGCCACGGATCCATAGACCGTTGTTGGCTACCCAACTGAAATATCACGCCGCTTTTGCCTATCACATTGCTCATAAAGCGTCCCTC